>Ga0208029_1000267_pt1 | contig 35808 bp, 58 predicted proteins | sample MalvireepMed_s12_FD_184242 | JGI IMG/M metagenome (GOLD analysis project Ga0208029, IMG submission 184242) | Marine viral communities from the Global Malaspina Expedition - Malaspina viral metaG DeepMed_s12 (SPAdes) (version 2) | ecosystem: Environmental > Aquatic > Marine > Oceanic | place... | reverse complement strand
TCCATATATTAATCCAAATCATCAAGTGAATTATCCCATAAATCTTCAACAAAGTCAAGCTTATCTTCCATTACTTCTTTCGTATCTTGTTTTGCAAGTTGTTTAGCTTCTTTAAAATCATATCCTTCTGCAAGATACTCCTTTAAAAACTCACGATAAACTTGACTTTGTTCCTGTCTCCATAGAGAAGTTTTCATTATTATCCCTTTGATTTCCATGCTTTAGGATCATCAGACCATACATGATCAGTCCAATGGTCAGGTATATGATTTCCATGTTCAGCTACCTTAGGAGATATACCAAATCCTTCTTTCATATCATCAATTAAATCTAAAAGATTTTCTACATCTGATACGTATAGATATTTAATACCACCTTCTCTGTAGCTATTAGAAAATGTATTACCTACATTAAATAAATCAAGTATCATTTTCTTTTGCTTCTCGTCTATATGCATTCCTTCTTTAGTTTTAGTCATAGTCTTCTTCCTTTCTTTTCTTATTGATAAATTGTCTAGAGCTTGTTGTACGTCAAACCAATCTCCTCTTGCGTCAGAACTACTCATCTTCTTTCTCCTTTGTATGTTGTGCATCAGGATTTTCATTAGGCATAGCCCAACCTGCATCTGTTTTAAAATGTGCTACATGACCTGCTCTTTTTCTTTCTTCATGTAACGCATCTGTTAATTCTTTTATTCTTATGTAAGCATTACGTAATTGTCCTTGTAAATCTTTTACATTCTTACGTAATAATTCTGCTTCATTAAATACTTGCATCATCTTCCTTGTCCTCTATATTTTTTCCAAGTACGTCTCTTATGTTTGTTCTTGGGTCTGCTTAAAGGTGAACGACCAATAGATGTTCTCTTTTTTACTTGCTCATTTTTATAAACAAAAGTATATCCTCTCATTACTTCACCAACTCAAAGATGGGAATGGTATGCTTACAAGACATGCATAAAAAATTACAAACAATAAAATTCCATAGATTAATGCTATAAATAATTTCATCTTAATCCTTTCTATAAAATAAATGATGCCCTATTTTTGTAACATATATAAAACTATCTATCCAAGTAGGTTTAACATATACTGCATGATAGTGAGTACAACCCATTGTATCAGTTAGTTTTATTCCATTCAAAGATAAGTCAGCTATATTATAAGCATCTTGTTTAGCTTTATCATTTAACATACGTTCATGTTTCCCATCACAGTAGTAAGAGAATGCACATTTATTTCTTACAATATTACCTTTCCAATATACACCATTATGCACCACTTTACAAATAGTATTTGGAAAATCTTTTCTTCTTAATCTTTCAAGTACTACATTAGCTACTGCTAACTTACCTTCAAAACTTTCTGACCTTGCTTCATAATAAACTGCTTCAGCTAGGCATGTTCTTTCTTCATTATAATCTTGTGCTACTAATATTCTAGACGTATATAGAAGTACAACAATAAGTAATAAACACGTCATTATAAATAGTAATAGAAGTTTCATTATATTGTATCTTTCCATTTAGTTTTAAGCTCTTGTCTATATCCAAAGAAGTCACTACACCAATCTCCATGTCGTAGATAATGATTAAGCATTCTTATATACCCTTCAACATTTGATTTCTCTGCTATAGCTCCCTTTTCTTTTTCTCTAACTCTACGTTTAATAGAAGGTAAAAGTTTCTTATTATAATCTAACCATTCTAATACAGTTCTTGCATTGAATGTAGCATCTTCTCCTAATTTTAATACACTCTCATGTATCTGTGACTTGTGCATTCTTTTTCCTTTCAGTTAATATGTAGAGTAAATCAACCATTACTACGTATAAAAGCTATTGGTATTCATTACTCTACACTATTTAAGACAGGTGTAAGACCTAAGTCTATATACACATATAGATTGCTTTTTCTTGGCATCTACTTCTGCCTTAAAATTCTATTATACTCCTATAATTTTTTTTTGTCAAGTTTTTTATTGTATCCTCATAATTTTTAATCCATCATCTTCAAAAGGTGTAGCCATTACACCACTCTTAATATATAATCTTGATACATAATCTTCTGCTTCCTGTTTTGTTTTAAACATCATAGTCGTTCCATCAAAATGTGTTAGATGGTCTATGATTGTATCTTCTTCAGTAGGATAACCTATTATAAACATCATTTTATTTTTTCTTTATATATGTAGTGTCTACGTAAACAACTTCTAACAAAATCATAATGTTGTCTATATAATTTCTGTGCTTTAGGTAATCTCTTTCCATCTCCCATTATGTCATGTAAATCATGGTAACTCCATTGCATAGTAGACCTACGAAACATCTCCTCTGCTATTTCTCTAACAAAACTTTTATAAACTTCTCTGTCTATAGTAACTTGTTTTTCTTTTGTTGGTTTAATTATGTTATCTTCTCCAAACATCATATCATCTGTCATCTTTATTCTCCAAGTTGTTCTTTCAAATGTGTAGCTTTAATAATTTGTATAGCACTTGTAAACAATTCTTTAGCTTCTGCAACAGAAACATTATGCCACTCTAACGAAGTTGTATTAGTAGAACTAACTTTTTCTTTTCGTTTCTTTTTCTTAATAAACTTATTAAAATGTTTATGTACTTCATGCTCATTAAAGTGTAACTTATCTGTTATGTGATAATCTATAACTTTACATTCAGTAGGATTACATAAATTAAAACCTGCTATACGAGATTTAAGTCCAGTAGTCATACCTATTTTAACCCAATCTTTCCAAGACTCATTTGTTATACAATAAATATAACCAAATTCACCTCTCTTTATTTTAAAACTATTTTCTTCAGTCATTTCTTTCTCCTTTTTTGTTTTAGTTTTATCTTCAGGAACTACTTCAAAAGCTTCATCTTCATTATCACAATTATAAGGTACTAAATTTATTACTTGAACTGCGTGTAAATCTGCTGAAACTCCTTTATGCTCTTTAAATTCCCATTCCCAAGCATAATATAATACATTAACCAATGAACCATTACCAACTCTAGTTGTAGACATATCATTCTTTTGAGCATCAATAATTTTTGGTGGTATGCTAGCAGTATCATCTGCACGTTTAACTCTTCTTTTAATGGTAACGAAATCACCTCTATCATCACCTCTATTCTTAACAATTAATCCATTCTCTTCAGCTCTTTTTTTATTTTTCTTATTAAGATTACCAACATCTATAGACCATATTCCATCTGTATCAAATGTAGTATTTGGAGTAATGATTGAAGCCCAATATGCTTTACCTTGTATGATGCTCATTCTACTTCATTCTCCTTTCTAATCTCTATATCCAAACATTTCAACATCTTTACCCATTATTTTACGACAACCTGTAGGCATCTCATCACATTCAGGATAAGATGGACAACCTAGATGTGGGTCAATCCATTCTTTCTTTTTCTTTTTTGGTTTTCCTTTTAATCTTCTAATGATACCACTATCTTCATCATATCTATCAAAAAAGTGAGTATCTTTATCTATGTATACCATGTCAACATATATACGTACTCTATTATCTTGATAAACAATATCTTTCCAATAATTCATATATCTTCTTGCTTTTTTTTCTGATATAAAAACCATATGATAATTTTGATTTTCCTCACGTGTGCAATAATATACTTCACCAGTTTGCATACAAATATTTTTTATTTTATATGCTATCATCTACAATCTCCTCAATTTTATAATCTTCTATAGCTTGGTTTATAGCAGTAATTTTTTTTCTATCATCAGGAAAATAAAATCCTTTAACATTTCTAGGATATTTTTTACCATTTATTTTAATTGTAAATGCTCGTGGTATACCATCTATATCTTTAGCTACTCTTGAAATTTTAATTCTCATGTCTGTACCACTCCAAACTTATCTAATACATCTAATTCTTGTTGTGTTATATCCTGTACAGAATACACTTGTATTAGTGTATCATTACTAGTCCACCATGTATTTTTATCAAAACCTTCGTCTTCTTTAATATCTCCATAGACTTCCTCTATCAGTATCTTATCTTTAATAATTCCTGCATCATAATCAGATTGAGTACCCATAGAGAACCAAGAGTAATCATGGTATTCATGTTCTCCATCTTGGATTTTATATGTTACTAGGAACATCTTCATTCTCCTCTATTTTATCTTCATAAAATTGAACAGTAGCTACAACACCTCTTGTTGCACTTGTTACAACTTGAAAATCAACATCATAAAATTCATTATCAAGTCTATTTAATAGTTCATGTTCTGTTAGTTTATCCATCTTTAATATCCTCCTCTATTGAATTAACTAATACTCTAACATTATCTACATGGTTTTTTATTCTAGATAATTGTCCCTCTATTATATCTTTATCCTTTGTAGAAGTATTGTTAGTCTTGGATAAAGCTCTGATAACATGAATTAAATCCATGTCTAATATGTCATGTTCTTTACTTTCTGAATGTGAATAGTATTTAAAATCATATTCATGTATATCAATAGGTGTATTTCTTTTCTCAATAACTTCTTGTAGTTCTATTAAATCTCTAATCTTCATTGTCTATATCCTCTCTTATTTTGTTAAATGATTTATCAATTAATTCTTCATCTTCGCTAGGATTATCATCAAGATAATTTACTAATGCCCAACGAATGTTTTCTAGTGCTTGTTCTTTAGTCATTTATCTAATCCTCTTGTTAAGTACCCACCATACATTATTACGCCACCTATTCCTAGCATAATTATACCAAGAAGTAAAGACCATTCTGTATAGTTGTCCATTATTTTTATAAAACCTATAAAGGCAACAAAGCCACCAAACATATATAAAGCATCACTCATCTTCTTGTTCCATGATGTGATGTAGTCTATGATTAATAATATCTAATAACAGATGCGTAGCTGTTGTGCTTGTTGGTGCAGTATCATATGCTAAATCACAGGTAAATTGCTGTAATGCTGTAACCATGTTTGGAATGGTAACTTCCTCCTGTAATTCTTCTGTAACATCTAACAGTTCATCATAAATTAATTCTCTTTGTTGATAGTCTGTTAGTTTTTTCTTACCTATTTTAATTATTTTCTTTTTCATATCTATAATATCAGCACTCATTTACCTCTTCCTCTTATTGTTATGTCTAATTTCTTTCCTCGTTTATTTGTGTAAGCACAATTCACACGCTGATCAGGATACTTACTGTCTATTTGTTTCTTAACTTTCTTTAAACTCATAGCCTCTAGTGTTTCTGTTTGTCCATCTTTATCTGTTATTAAATAACTGTATCGCATCTATTCATAACCTCCCTCTACTATAGCTACATCACCTACAATAACATCATCTACTACTCTTTCTAATGTATTGTACCAAAGTAATGTAGCCTTATGATTAATCTTTTTATTATCTTTTAACTTACCCTCTTCATCTATCCACATTTCTAAATTCTTATCCAATGAAATTAGTTGTATTATATCGGTGTGTATGTGTGGATAAATTTCTTTAAAGGTTGGTGTATCTTTAAACTCAAAGGTATATTCTTCACCATTCTCTTTAATTATTTTTGCTGAATATTTTTTTATTATTCCATCAAACATTACTTAATTCCTCATTATCTAAATCAATTAACATATCTATTCTTTTCTTCTCACTAAACTCCTCACACTCTTGCCATAAATCTTCTTTATTTTCTCCAGTTTCAGTACATAAATCTTCAAATTTATTTTCACTTTCCTCTTCTGTTACTGTACTTTGTCCTGCCATTATAGCTTGATACTCTTGATAGATGTTATATGCTCTTTCAAATACTCTTTCTTGATATCTATCTTCTTTCATGCTTTGTACTTGTGGTGGTAAACTCATCTTACTCTCCGTTTTATTTATCATGTCTTATATATATACTATCTAATTATTTTTTTCAATCTATAGTTGTTATAGGTTTTTCTTATAATTAATAAGTGTAGAGTAAATCAACCATTCCTATTGGTATTTCATTACTCTACACTATATAAGACAGGTACAAGACCGAAGTCTATATGCACATAGCTATTATATATTTTTTCTTTCATCTGCTACTGCCTTATTTTTGTTGGCTTTGTTCATACTTGATTGTACCGAAGTACCAAGACGGGAATTAATTTAAGCATTTTTCCCGTATGTTTTTCATGCCTGCACCAACAAAACTTTATTATATATTCAACCTAACATATCTTTATAATAATTTCAATCTATATGTTGTATAGGTTTTTCTTATAATTAAATGGGCAAGAACTCGGTCTGCATATCGTTCAGTTCCTTATTAAGTGAATTTGCCTAGGACACCTATCACACCCATTTTTGCAAACAGACTTCGCTGGTTAATGTACGGAAGTTTTTGCCATAACTGTTTACAATCTCTTTTTTTACCATTTTCTTACCAATTTGGTAATTTCTTTTTAACCTATTAAATCTTATCGAGAATTTCTTTTATCTTTCTAGTGTATCTTACCCTACCAAACACCTCTAAAGGCTACTCCTTGCTCATTTATGAACTACTTTTTACAGGTTTTTATAAGTAACTGCACAAATTAAAATTCCTGCTATCAAATATGTTAAATGAAAGATTGAAGTTGCACTATCTCCACTCATGAAAAGTAAACCAAAAAGATTTACTATAGCTACACCAAAACCAAAATAAAAAATAAACCTAATCATTTTATAAACTCTATTATTATTTTCTTGACTGTTCCCTCTTTATCTTTTACTGCATAGACTGGATAACTTCCATCTCCATAGCCTGTATTAGATGCTATGGCAAAATCCCAACCACCTTGTTTTAATTGATGTTTGTTCTGTATAGTTAAATGACATATATTATTATAGGAAAAATCGTTATCCTCTTTTTTTACATAGTCATTAGCTTTATAATTTGTTAAATAGCATGGGTCAACTACTATAATTTGACCACTATCAACTGTTATATTACCTATTAATTTTTTCATTTTATCACTCTTCCTTTTTTCTTTATTGCCTCTATAATAGTGTTATCATTATTATGATTATAACATTTTAAACAATCAATACATTTTTGACCTGTACAATTTTGTTCTTTAGTAAACTTATCATAGTCTACATTGTTAAATGTTTTATCAAAATATTGTGGTATATCTCTGATATCTATAGGTTTATTTGTTATAGGATTGCTATAGACTAGTATTAAATTACTAGGTTTTTTATTGTTATCAAAATATTTTTTAATAATATTTTTTCTTTTACTCCACAAGGCAAAATTAGTTTTTGGATTATGTTTACATATAGATACTAGGTTCTGTAAATGTAATTCATTTATTAATTCTCCATGTGCATTAAATCTAAAATATAAATCATTTATTATTGGTACTTGATTATCTATATAATGTTTACTTAATAAATCAGAATTCCTTTGTAAAGCACCTTGATTATTTTTTCTAAAACTGGTAAGCATATCATGACTATAGCATTTAGTACAAATAATTTTTTTATTCTTACTTTTATACATCTTAATACAGAATTCATTGGTAACTGTATTAGTATTTACAGCACGAAAGTCTTTTAATTTACCAGTCATAATTGATATATGAACACTCATTATTTTATACTCCAGTTATTATATATAGACACTAACATAAATACATAAAGATGTCAAGTAAAAAGAAAAGACTAGTAAAATTAATTACTAGTCTAATCTTTCGGAGTAAACTTCTATTGATTGGCAAATGAATTATTATTTACATCAAGTATATATTTATTTACTCTTGTTTTTCCTTTTCTATTATAGTTAGGATAGTACCAGTTTCTAGTTCCTTTTGTTATTCTAGTAAATCCCTCTTGACTTAATCCTCCACTTGTAATTGATACTGAATAGCCATTATCTAGTTCTTTATTTCTTCTATATCTAGTTGCCTTTATTTCTTTTACATATGGGAATGTTTTAGATAGTCTTAAGTAACTTAAATGTTTTAGTTGTGTTTGTAATTTATTAAACATAATTTTATAACTCCAATTAATTAATGATATATAACACTAACATAAATATATAAAGATGTCAAGTAAAAAAAAGACTAGCAAAATTAATTACTAGTCTTTAAATATAAGCTGTAGAATTAGTCTTGATTAATTTGTTCTTTTATCTTTTCTATAATGTTCTGATTATCTTGTTCAGTATCAGTATCAATATCAGTATCTAATATTTCTATTTCTTTAGGCTCTTTTTTGCTATAGTCTATAAATGTTATTTGCATTTTTTTAATCTCCTATTTCTTGTGTAAATTCATTTAAAATTGCATTACCTTTTTTAGTAATATGATAATCTATTTTTAATTCTTTATTTAAAAGGCTATCACTTATTCTATAGGCAATCATACTATCATTAGATGTTGTTACAACTTCATTACCAAAATGTAATTGAAATTTTGGATTACCATTTATAGAATTGTTTAACCTTTTTATTCCAGTAAGTTTTTTTGTTGCTTTCATTTTTTATACTCCAATTTAATTAATGTTATAATAAAAAAGGCTACTAAAATTAATTAATAGCCTTTTAATATTCTTATTGGTATAAATTTCCAGCCAATAAAACATGATATAAATTTGACCTATCAGAAATTCTATTTGCTTTAAATATAACAGTTGCAGTTGTAGGACTGGTAAACTCTACAGCTTTAAATCCTATGTCAGTTTTTGTAACATAAAACCCATTGCTTTGAAGTTGTTTAATATATTTTTTAACTTCAGTTAATGGCTCTCTTAAACTGTTATTCTTTTTAGTATGTAAGTTGTCAAGTATTTTCATGGTATAAACTCCAATTAAATTAATAATAATTAAATATACTATATTCTAAAGTTAAAATCAAGTTAAAAAACAGCTTTTTTTGTACTCTTTTATATAGTCATGAGATAGTTGCCAGTCTTTTAAAATGATTATAAAGCTTTTAAAGTTTATAGGAATTACAAGACTTTTAATACTTTTAAATCCATTTGTGATTACTTTACAAGGCTATGTACTCATCATCAAAAGACTTTAAAAGTCTTTAAAAGTATTATAGGAAAAACCTATGTAAGAAATAGGTTGACTTTTTAGATGTTCACCTTTTGTTCGCCCTCGCTTCGCTCGGGGGATTGTCTAGCACTTTTATTTATTGTCTAGCATACTGTCTAGCATTTACTTATTGTCTAGCACTATTAAATATTGTCTAGCTTGGTGTTTTATTCTGTCGAGCTTGTCAAGTATTGTCTAGCACTTGTTTTATTTTTTTAACTATAATCTCTCCATAATCTGTTCACCCTTTGTTCCTACATAAAATCTACATGATATCTACATAATCTGTTCTTGGTTTGTTCTCATTTGTGGCTTGTGTTTTGATTAAAAATATGAGAGAATACATTAATGTTAATTAAAAAAAGGAATAATCAAATGATGATTTTTAATTACCAAAGTAAAAAAGAACTAAAGAAAAATATTGGTAATAAATTAAACTATACCGAAACAAGTTTTTTCGGACCAGAATATAAAAGCAATGGCAAACTCATTGGAAGTAATCGTCCACAACTTACAAATAATGGAGGACGAGAATTTTTTGCAGAAGTTACAATGATTGATAATTTAATTAATGGAGTTAAGTAAAATGAAAATACTTTGTTTAATTTTCGGACCTATAGGAATTTTTATTGGAATAGTTGGCTTGTTTACTGCTGGTACTACCTTTGAAATTCTTGTACATCTTTTCGCATTGATAATGGGATTGTCATTATATTATTGTTATTATCTTTTAAGGAGTTATTGAAATGTCATTAATAATAATTGATAAAAATAAACTTGATAAGCTAATATCTCAATTGACTGTTAAATTAGTTATTTTTAGTATGAGAACTAGAACAGCAAAAGAAAGATTAAATACAATTCTAGATAATCTAGAGCCAGCCCTAGAAACTCTGGCAGAAATAAAGGAACTGGATTTATCTGTTGTGGATTGTAATGGAGGTATTGATAATCAATCATTACAAGTTATTATAATGAACTATAACGAACTGCTTGATAGTATCCATACATCTGGAATTGCTCCGAAGTTATCCCTACATATCCCACAGTTTCAAATCTTTGAAAGTCTTAACAAAGCTAAAGAAAGAGCCGAACAACTTTCAAAAGAAAAATAAATTTCAGAGCTACCTCCCTAACCCTCCTATGTATTGATTTATGTAGGAGGGTTTTTTATTATCTAGTGTGGGTTATTATTCACATCCCCCAGTTAAAATGAAAGGACTAAAATAAAAATACTTTTATTCTGGGGGCGTACTTTTGAACACTCCTTTTTTCTAGGAAAATCTTATATAACCTTTTAAAGTGTGGGGTGGGGGAAAGAATGGCGTCCTGCTCTTATATTATATAACACCCTGACACTTATAGACTAAAAATCTATGGGTCAAAATCGCCCATGCCTCTACAGAGCTTATAAGTCTATTAAGTAATTATTATAATAATTATAATATATATATATATATATATAATATACTAATAAGACTTTAAAAGACTTATCAGTAAAAAAGACTTGCATAGTAATTAAAAGTATGGTATAATATAATTATGAATATAGAATTAAAGCCTTTCGAAAGTGTCTTAAATACAAAATTCCTAGCAGAACAATATGTAGAACAAGAATCTAAAGCAGATTTCTTGACATTTGTTCGCTTTGTAGCTCCCACTCTTATCTCAGATTGGAGAATGGGAAGACATATCGAAGTTATCAGTAAAAAATTAAAACAATTAGAGTCTGGTGAGATTAAAAGGCTAATGGTATTTTTGCCTCCCAGATCATCTAAATCTGTTCTATGTTCTAAACTATTTCCAGCATGGTATATAGGAAGGAATCCAGAACATGAAATACTTACTGTTTCTCATAGTGACCAGTTATCAAGCGACTTTGGACGTTCTGTCAGGGATATTGTATCGACTGAACAATTTCAAGATATCTTCAGAGGAGTGTCCTTACGCACAGATGTCAGAGCAGCAGGGAAGTGGAAAACTAACCAAGGTGGAAGTTACTATGCTGCTGGAGTTAGATCGCAGATTGCAGGACGAGGAGCACATATCGCAATTCTTGATGATGTCATGTCAGAGGAAGACTCTTATTCAGAAGCTGGCAGAAGATACGTCAAGGAATGGTATCCTGCTGGACTAAGAACACGTATCATGCCCAATGGTGCTATCTTAATCATTAATACCAGATATCATTATGATGATCTCTGTGGCTGGCTTTTAAAGCAACAGGAAGATATGTCCGAATATAAAGTTATTCCTTGGGAAGTTATTCGCATACCTGCATGGTTGGATGAGGATGCTGCAGAACTTCTCAAGTTACCTGTAGGTTCCAGTTACTTTCCTGAATGGAAACCTGATCATTATCTACAAATAGATGAACAAGAAATTAAAGCTTCCAATGGTTCCAGATACTGGAATGCTTTATATATGCAGAATCCCACACCTGATGAAGGGGGATTAATTAAAAAGAATTGGATTAAATGGTGGGAATATGAAGATCCACCTACCTGTGATTTTATAATACAAACCTATGATACAGCTTTTTCTACAAAAACAACTGCTGATTTCTCTGTTATTCAAACATGGGGAATCTTTTCTCTATTTGATCAAGATGAAACAGGATATGAAAACTTTGCTCCAAATTTAATTTTATTAGGAAATATGAAAGGACGATATGAATATCCTGAACTGCGTAGAATGGCACAAATGTTATACAATCAATTCCATCCAGATGTATGTATTGTAGAGAAAAAAGCAAGTGGACAGTCTTTAATTCAAGATATGCGTAGAGGTGGATTGCCTGTTCAAGAATATATACCAGATAGAGATAAAGTTAGTAGAGTACATGCAGCATCACCTATGATTGAAATAGGACGAGTATGGATACCTAAAAATAAACCTTGGGCTGATGATTTACTAACAGAGATGTTACAATTTCCTAATGCTGCACATGATGACCAAGTTGATGCAATGACAATGGCAATACATTATATGAAGGAATCCTGGCACCTAACACATCCTGATGATCCCTATTATGATGATGAAGATAAAAAAAATAAAAAAAGAGTTGCATACTGGCGAGTTTAATGGTATAATAGTAATATAATATATGGGAGAATATTAATGGAAACAAAAGTAAAAGTAACACCAGATAAAACAAAAGTTAAACAGAAATTTTTTGATACCAAAGCTGGTGATAAATTAAATTTAGATCTACAAGGTTCTGTTCAACATAAAAATATACTTAAAGGAAAACCTTTTGAAGGTTCTAAAGTAAAAGGATCAGGAAAGTGGGAAAGTAAAAGTGGTAGACACTCAGTTACTGGTGAAGTTACTTATCATCCACATACTAAAGAAGCTGAAGGTACAGCTCAATATATTTTAAAATTTAATGAAGGATCTAAAGGTAAGACAATAGTAAAAACTTTAGATGATTTATTAAAGAAAACTCCTGCCAATAGAAATTTAAGAAATGCTAGAGCTGCAAGAGATTCTGGATTAGATGTAAAAACATGGTCAGGATTTTTAACAAATAAACAAAAACAAATGTTAGGTATAAAATAATGGCAACAGAGAGAAATCCATTTGATATGATTCCAGCAGATACACCAAGCGTTGTACCTATGGAGCCTATTCAACAAACAGAAAATACTGAAACAACTTTTGAATTAGCAGATGATGGGGGAGTCATTGTTAATCTTGATCAATCTACAGAAGTAGAAGAAGAAGTATCAGCAGAAGAATGGTATAGTAATATTGCTGATACATTAGATGATCAGGATTTAACTTCTATTGGAAATGATGTAATAGATAAGTTTCAATCTGATAAAGATTCCAGAGGTGAATGGGAATCTATGTTTGAAAGAGGATTTGACTTATTAGGATTAAAACTAGAAGATGCTAGTGAACCTTTTGAAGGAGCATGTACAGCAGTTCATCCACTATTAATAGAATCTGCAGTAAAGTTTCAAGCAAAAGCTTCACAGGAACTCTTTCCATCTGGAGGACCAGTAAAAGCACAAATTCTAGGTAAACAATCTGTTCAAAAACAAGCACAAGCTAATCGTGTTCAAAACTTTATGAACTATCAATTAACTGAACAGATGCCAGAATACTTTGATGAATTTGAAAGAATGCTTTTTCATTTACCATTAATAGGTTCTGCCTTTAAAAAAGTATATTATGATGCAAACTTAGAAAGACCTGTAGCTGAATTTGTTCCTATAGATCAATTTTATGTTTCTTATTATGCTTCAGATTTACGTAAAGCTGATAGATATACACATATAATATATAAAAATCCTATTGATATGCAACATGATATTGATGCTGGTATATATTCTGATATAGAATTACCAGAAGCAAGTAATCCAACACCAACAGCTTTTGCATCTAAAATGGATACAATACTTGGTTTATCTCCCACAGCCGATTCAGATCCACAATATGTTTTATTAGAACAACATGTACATCTTGATCTTCCTGATTCTGAAACAGAAGAAGGAGAATATGCTCCTTATATTATAACAGTTGAACAAGACTCAAGACAGATATTAAGTATTCGTAGAAATTATAAACCTAATGATCCTAAAAAAGAAAAACGAATTCATTTTGTTCATTATAGATTCGTTCCAGGATTTGGGTTTTATGGGCTTGGTCTTATACATTTCCTTGGTAATCTAACTATGACAGCAACTGCTGCAATGCGTAATTTAGTAGATGCTGGACAGTTTGCTAATTTACCAGGAGGGTTTAAGGCTAAAGGAGTAAGAATGGTCGGTGATAACGATCCTATTGCTCCAGGTGAGTTCAAGGAGGTTGAAGCTACAGGTATAGATCTCTCAAAGGCTATTATACCACTCCCATATAAAGAGCCTTCCTCAACTCTATACCAGATGCTACAATTTGTAACTACTGCTGGACAGAAGTTTGCAGACAGCACAGAACAAATAGTTTCTGATGCTGCCTCCTATGGACCTGTTGGAACTACTATGGCTTTACTTGAAGCTTCCAGTAAGTTTTTTTCAGGAATTCATAAACGTCTTCACAAAGCTCAAAGAAATGAATTTAAAATTATTGCAGAAGTAGATTATGATTATTTACCAGTTGAATATCCATATGATGTTCCAAATGAAAGTCGAAGTATTTTCAAAAAAGATTTTGATGGAGCTATAGATGTTGTACCTGTAAGTGATCCAAATATACCAAGCAATGCTCATAGAATGATGTTAGCAAATATGGCTTTACAGATGGCACAACAATCGCCACCAGGAATGTTTAATCTTGAAGCTTTAAATAGAACAATTCTTAATGCTTCTAATATGCCAAATCTGGAAGAGATTTTACCACCTGAACCACAAGCACAACCAATGGACCCTGTATCAGATATTACAGCAGCAACAAAAGGAATTCCTATTGCAGCATTTCCAGGACAGAATCATGATGCTCATATACAAGTAAAGATGTCATATCTTCAAGATCCCATGAATGGTGCTAATCCAGTTATGCAAAGATTACGTCCAGTTCTAGAAGCAAATGTACAAGAACATTCTGTAATGAAATATCAAGAACAAATGGGTGGAGTAACTGGGGTAATGGTAGAACAATTACCACCAGAACAACGTACTCCATCAGGTATAGAAGCTGTAATGGCTGCTGCTGCTAAAGATGTTCTTAATGCTAATATGGCAATGGGTCAAGCTCAATCACCTGAACAACAAATGGTTGCACTTGAACAAGCGAGAGTAGAAGTTGAAAAAGATAAATTAAAACTTGATGCTGTAAAAGATAATGCTGAAATGGCTTTAGATATGCAAGAGCTTGAACTTAAACGTCAACAACAAATGATTGATGCTCAACAAGCTGGAGTAAGTACTGCAGTTAAAGCACAAAAAGCTTTTGATGATAGAACAAGTCGAGAAGCATTAAAACAATTAGATGTAATGGCTAAGATGGCTATAGAAGAAGAAAAGATTCAATTAGAACAACAAAAACTTTTAAATGAAACAGCAGCTAAACAAGCTGAGATAGAATTAAAAGGACAGCAAATGAGTTTAAAAACTTTAGAAAGTGGAGAAAAACTTGAACAAACTGCTGAAAAAGATGATAAACAATTAACATTAAAGTTAATGGAATCAATGACTAAAATAACTGAAAAGGAGGATAAAGATGCCTAAATATGGAGGAGTACATTATCCCAATGATAGTGCAGGATCAACTAAATTACAAAAAGGTTCTGTTCATGTTACGGATAATAATGCTAAAAATAAGTTTGGTATAAATGATCATGTTCCTAATGGTAGAGATACTTTTGGAGATTTTGTAAAAAAATCTGATAGTGATGGTGCTACTGGAATGAGTAGAAGAGGTAGAGTTTTAAGAGAAGATCCAGAATCTTTAACGAATTATCCAAAATAAATTTTTATAACTAGGGATATTTTTATAGCTTATTGACTGCCCTAGCAGACAAGCCAAGACAATAAGTTTATTTTTTTCTGAAGGAGAAAAATTATGGCAAACACAACTTTTAATGGAGCAGTACGTTCTGAAAATGGGTTTAAACAGATTAGTATAAGCTCAACTACAGGTGCTGCTACAGATAATTATACTGTTGATAGTAGTGGTAATGTATCTGGTACTGGTACTCTAAAACTTACTGGTGCAGCAAATATTTTATCTGATTATGAATCAATTACAGATGCTACTAAAACAATAACTTCTGCTGATTCTGGTACTATTTATGGTTTTAATAGAGCAGGAGGTATTGTTGTAACATTACCAACACCTGCAGCAGGTATTGAATATACCTTTCTCGTAGAAACAACTTTTACAGGTGCAGGTCAAATTAAGACAGCAACTACTGATGGTACTGATGGTTTCTTAGGAACTGCATTTTTATTTGATACAGGTGAAATTGGTGAAACAGATAACTTCCATCCTGCATCATCTAATGATGTTATTGATCTAGGACAAGTAGAACAAGGATGGCTAACAGGTGGTTATATTAAACTCTTAGGAGTAAATACTACTACTTGGTGGGTTCAAGCATGGCTCATGGGTGATGGAACTTTAGCAACACCATTTACAGATAGTTAAAATTAATAACCAATATTGGGTGGTATTTATTTACTGCCCAATATTATTTTAAAGGATTTACTATATGGATATTTGGGATGAAGTAGTAAAAGCCTATAGTGATGAGATTCAAAAATTAAAAAATGAACTTGGGTCAGGATTGGCTGAAGATTATTCTCACTATAGACAAGTTGTTGGATCTATTTATGGTATAGAATGGTCTAGACAAAGATTAAATGATATAATAAAAAAACGAACTTATAATGATGGGGATGATGAATAATGCAACAAGTAGCTTTAGGAAAAAGTATAAAGAATGACTTATGGATTACAGATGATGATAAAAATGATCCTATAGTTCTACCAGAACTACCAGGTTATCATATTCTTGTAAGACCTATAAGTATTAAAGGTGAAACAAAAGGTGGTATATTACTACCTGATTCAACAAGAGAAGATATATCATATTTAACAACAGTTGGAAGAGTATTAAGACTTGGTAAGTTAGCTTATAAAGATCAAGATAAATTTCCAGAAGGTCCTTGGTGTCAAGAAACAGATTATATTGCCTATGGTAAACATGTTGGACAGAAGTTGTTTTATAAAGGAATAAGACTTTTATTATTATTTGATGATCAAGTAATTATGAAAGTTGAAGATCCTACAGATTTAGATCCTACATTTAATTTAACAAAAGGTTCATTTTAAACTTGCATTATAGGAAAAAGTATGGTATAATATAAGTAATAACTATAATACGTAATGCGTTTGTGTCGTATACAACGGAGGTAAACATGGCAAATAAAGAAGAATGGAATAAAGTAGAAGTTCCAGAAAAAGAAAAAGAAGAAAAGGTTCAATATGAAGTAGAGGGCGAAGAAACAGAAGAAGTTCAAGCTTCTAAAGAACAAGAAGTAAAAGAAAAAGAACCAGAAATAAAAGAAGATGTTCCTGAAGAATTAGAAGGAATTGAAACAAAAGGTGCTCAGAAAAGAATTAAACAACTTATTCGTCAAAGAAAAGAACGAGATGAGCAAATTCAAAAATTAATTCAAGCTAATGAAACATTACATAATCAAACGACTAAACAAAGAAATGATTTTACTAAAGTTAGTAAATTAAATTTAGATGCTTCGGAAAAACAATTAACTGATAAATTAGAACTTGCACGTAATGCTTATAAAAGTGCTCACGAAGAAGGTGATTCTCAAAAAGTTTTACAAGCTCAAGAAATTTTAAATGATGCTCAAGCAGATTTAAAAAGTTTACATTATACTAGAGAACAATTTCCAGAAGTAGCTACTGGACAACCAGAAGCTCAAGCAGCTTCTCAACAGATACAACAACCTACTCCAGATCCAAGAGCACAAGATTGGGCATCAAAGAATACATGGTTTGGAAAAGATAATATAATGACAGCATCAGCTCTTGCAATTGATGCTGAATTAAAAACTGAAGGTTATACACCTGAAGATCCAGATTTTTATAAGGAAATTGATAATAGACTTAAAACAGCTTTTCCTCAGAAGTTTACTGAAGGAACTGTTGTTGAAGAAAAAATTCGTAAAGATGGTTCGTCAACACCATCTCAAGTTGTAGCAGGAGGTTCACGTTCCTCTCCTAATTCTAAAAAGGTAAAATTATCTCAATCAGATATAAGATTAGCTAATAAATGGAATATACCACTTGAACAGTATGCAGCCGAAAAGCTTAAAACAGATAAAGCTGAAGGTGAATATACAACAGTTAATATGAAACGTGGAGGATAAAATGACACGATTAAATACACGTAGTACTAAAAACAGAGAAACTGAAACTAGAGAAGAAACAGATTATACCTATACAGAACCCAATGCAACTGCAATTCCTGAACATATAAAACAGCGATTTGCAAATGAGGGTTTAACACTTGGTTGGTTACGTACTGATATGAAAGGTAAAGATGATTACATGAATGTTGGTAAGAAATTAAATCAAGGTTGGCAATTTGTTACTCCTGAAGAAGTACCTGAAATGAGTACAACTTCTTTCGTAAAGAAGGATGGTCGCTATGCTGGAGTCATCAGTCGTGGAGATGTAGCGTTAGGTAAAATACCTACGAAAAAGCTAGAGGCTAAAAGAGTTTATTATAGAAAAAAATCAGCAGATCAGATGGAAGCAGTTAATTCACAATTAATGAAGTCTTCTAATTCTCGTATGCCGATTAGTAATAACTCTAAATCTACAGTTGTAAAAGGAAGAACTCCTCAATTTCAGGAATAAGCCTTTTACATTTTTTTAATCTTCAAACTTAGGAGAAATTCAATGGCTACAAGTTATAATCCATTTGGTTTTCTTCCAGTTCGAAAAAGAGATGGTCAGGCAAATACAGAAGCATTTGGACAACTTGTTCAACCTGTTTCCAGTTCTGCATATGCTATAACAGCATTACTTCCTGAAAATATCTATACTGGTGATATGATTGTTATAAAAGCAGCAGGTACAATAAAAACCTCTGCAGCAACTACATTGAAACCTTCAGGTGTTTTCCAAGGATGTACTTATGTAGAAGACGGAGAACCAAAATTCTCTCGTCATTGGACAGGAGCAACATCTGCGTCTGATGTTAAATTACATGTCATTACTGATCCTGCACAAACATATCACATTCAAGCGAATGCAACTTTATCTGATGGTGAATTAGGAAAAGTATTAAATTATACTTGTTCAGTTACCAATACTTCAGTTGGATCAACTACTACTGGACAGTCTAGGTATCACTTAGAATCAGCTCCAATAGGAGCAGATGTCGCTTCAGGTCATGCACGTATCGTTGGACGTAAAATGTATGATGGTGCATCAGTAGGTGGAAATGTAAGTTCTCTTGACCAATATCCAATTGTTGAAGTTTGGCTCGCTGGACACAGAAGTAATTTTGTTAAAGCTGCTGTTTCAACATCTGTATAAGCTAGAAAGGAATAATAAATGGCTATAAATAGAGCTAGTATTAGTAAAGAACTCCTTCCTGGACTGAATGCAGTTTTCGGATTGGAGTACGGAGATGTAAATAATGAACACGAGCCTCTATATGATGTAGAGAACTCAGATCGTGCCTTTGAAGAGGAAGTTCTCTTCACAGGTTTTGGAACAGCACCTACTAAAAATGAAGGTGCTGCAGTTAGTTATGATGATGCGACAGAATCTTATACTGCTCGTTATACTAACGAAACAATTGCATTAGCTTTTGCAATAACTGAGGAAGCTATGGAGGATAACCTCTATGATACTTTCTCTAAGTTACGTGCAAAAGGTCTAGCAAGAGCAATGGCAAATACTAAGCAAGTAAAAGCTGCTGATGTATTTAATAATGCTTTTACTGCTGGTGCTTATGCAATAGGTGATGGGGTTGCATTTATTGCAACAACTCACCCAACAGTAGTTACTGGAACACAAAGTAACTATGCAAATGATGGTACAGCAGCAGACCTTGCTCAAAGTACTCTTGAAACTTCTTTAACTCAAATTCAAAAGACTAAAGATGATCGAGGTATTTTAGTAGGAGCTAGTGCTATGTCATTGCATGTTCCTGTTGATTCTTGGAACTTAGCTGATGTCACATTAAACACTCCTGGTAAAGCTAGTAGTGCTGATAATGATATCAACCCAACTCGTCATATGGGTATGGTTCCTAATGGTTTTTATGTAAACAGACGTTTCACAGATGGTGATGCATGGTTCATAAAAACTGATGTTCCAAATGGTACTAAAATGTTCATTAGAACACCTTTACAAACTAAAATGGAACCAGATTTTGATACTGGCAATCTTCGATTTAAAGCACGTGAAAGATATTCTTTCGGTGTTTCTGATTGGAGAGGCTGGTATGGGAATGCTGGTACCTAATACTAATAATTCTGGAGAGGTGAGAGTTATTCCACCTCTTCAGATTTTAAGAAGGAAATAAAATGGCAGGAAATTTAAAAGCATATTATAAATCAGCAAGTGGAGTTGTTTATGCAAATCCAGGAAGAAGTCGTGTTATAGCAATCCATGCTGAATCCACAGCAGCAGGTACATTTGATTTACAAGATTCAAACGGAAGTCAAATTAAATTTCAAGTTGCAGCTAGTAATGGAGCAGATATTTATATAGGAGAACTAGGTGTACAATTTGATGGTACAATAAGTGCATCAATGCCAGCAGATGGTGCAGGTATAACTTTAATAGTAGGATAATTATATGTCTACTTATGCTTATCTTAAAACTGATATTATAAATACAGCAGAAAATGATTCAACAGAATTTTCAGATCAAATTTCTTATTTTGTTAATCGAGCTGAAGATCGTCTTATAAAAGAATTAGATGATTCAGGACTTGATTATTATTCTTCATTTACATTTACAGCTTCAGATCCAGTAGTAAGTTTACCTGCTGGAACATTAGTTGTACGTAATGTAAATTATAAAACAAGTGTATCTTCTAATATAACACCTTTATTACAAAGACCTTACGAATATGCTATAGATTATTGGGGATATGCAAGTGCCTCAACAGGTACACCTAGATATTATTCAAGAAAAAATAACACATCAATTTATATAGTACCTACTCCTGCATCAACATTAACAGGTGAAGTACAATATACCAAAAAACCTTTAGCCTTATCAAGTGCTACAGGTACAAGTGCAACTACTACAAATTATTTTAGTGAGTTTTGTTATAATGCCTTATTTAATGCTTGTATGATTGAGGCATATGTTTATATGAAAAGTTGGAATACTGTTTCATTATGGGAAGGACAGTATAAGAATGCAATAGATGCTTTAAGAAATCAAGCAAGAAGAACAAGAAGGGATGATATGGAAACTCCAGCAAGTCCTACAGGTGGTCCAGATCCAGTTATTCAAGGAGCTAATTAGTGGCTCTTAATAGATCAAAAATAGATAAACAAGTAAGAACAAGTTCTAAAAAGAAATTAAAACAGGTTGCAGGTGGTTTATCGTTAAAAGATAAAGCTCTTTATAGATTATATAATTTAATTGGAAAAAGTTGGTTAAGATCTGGTAAAGATCCAAATGCTTATAGTTTAGGTGATGCTATGTTTGATGCAAGTTTTAAAGTCATGGGTATAAAAGATGGTGGACAACTACAAAAGAAAATAAAAAGATCTAAAAAGAAACCTAGAGGTTGGGGAATTGCTAGATATAATAAATAAAATTAATATTAAATAATAATTAAAAGAAAAGAACAAGGGGAAAAACATGGAAGATAATATACCAGGACCATATACATTACTTAGATATCCTGCTAACTTAGAAGAAGTAACAGGTAAACCAACTGGTCAAGGCTTTGGTGCAGCTCGTAAAGGACCTCAAGTACATGGTGGTCCTATAGAAGCTATAGTAGATGAAGACTATCCTGAAGGTGAATCTTTTTCTACATCTACTAAAGATGTGAAAAACATTGGAGTAAAGTAATGAGTAAAAGTAAAGGATATGGACAAACTAATAAAAAGAAAAAATGGAAGTTTCTGGAACCACAAATACATTTAAAGAAACAAAAAAAACTAGCAGGTTCTAAATCAAGTGGTTTAAAGAAGAAAGCTGGTGGTGGTAAAATAATGCAAGGTTATAAAAAAGGTGGTAAAGTTTAAGAATGCCTTTTGCATCTAAGAAACAAAGAATTTATTTAAGAATTAATAAACCTAAAGTTTATAAACAATTTAAAAAAGATATGAAATCAGGTGGAAAACTGATTGATAATTCTGGACAGAAGTTTGTTCGGAAACTTTATAATAACGGAGGAAAAATATTATGAACGCAATAGTAGAAAGATTTAAAGAACCCTCATCTTATTCAGCAATAGCTGCTGTATGTGCAATGGTAGGCATAATTGTACCTAGTGATTTATGGCAAAGCATTGTTTTAGTAGGATGTGGGGTTGCAGGTGTATTAGGATTTTGGTTACGAGAAAAGAAGTAAATTCTAATGGCAACATCTGGAACTTATAATTTTACTTTAGATATAGATGAAGTAATTCAAGAAGCTACCGAGATGATTGGTGGTGAACAAACACTTGGACATACTCCTAAATCTGCTAGACGTTCAATTAATTTAATGTTGAATGACTGGCAGAATAGGGGTATTTTATTATGGAAAACATATACAACTGCTGTAACAGTTTCAACAAGTGTAACAACTTATGATCTTAGTAGTTCTACAACAGACGCTTTACATATTAATTTACGCAGAGATTCAACAGATATTGAATTACAAAGACTATCATTTGAAGAATATTTAAATGTACCAAATAAATCTCAAACAGGAAGACCAACACAATATACAGTTAAAAGAGATTTAGCTAATCCAATAATACATCTTTATCCTATTCCTGATAATACTACTGATATTTTACAAATAGAAGGTATACGTCAAGTTGAAGATGTTAATAAATCAGCCGAACAAAATGCTGATGCTCCTGTTCGTTTTTTACCAGCTTTAACATGTGGATTAGCATATTATTTATCTATGAAACGTCCTGGAATTCCAATGGATCGTATAGCTATGTTAAAAGCAAATTATGAAGAAAAATTATCTAATGCTTTATCAGAAGATAGAGAACGAGCAAATTTATTAATTAGACCTAAATATAGGTATGTATAATGGCTTCTAATAAAAATGCTCTTGCTATGTGTGATGATTGTGGATTTGTCTATCCACATAGAGTAATGAAATTAAATAGTTATGGAATGTTAAATTGTCCAACATGTTTTGATGGAGCATATGATTTAAAGAATCATCCTCAAAATAAAATACCTAATGTAAGAGATGATATAACAATTAGAAATCCTCGACCTGATATTGGTGGTAGAAACTTAGAATGGCAATTAGCTAATTTTACATGGGAAGATTCATCAGATCCAAATAATAAAAAGTGGAATACAGTATGACAAAATTAGAAGGTAAATTAATTAATTCAACTTATAAGCAACTTCTTAAAATGGGAGTTTCTACTAATAATGGTGTTAATACATCTCTAACAAATGTACAAACAGGAGATGGAACGAATACTGCAATAAAAGTAGCTACAAGTGCTATGAAAGTTGCAGGTACATTTGGAGTAGAAAGTAATGCATCTGTATCAGGTGATTTACAAGTTACAGATAAAGTTTGTGCCTCAGCATATTATGGTGATGGTTCTAATCTTACAGGTATTACCATGTCAATTGGTGGAGATGTATCTGTATCAAGTTTAGTTGTTGCTAATACAGCTACTATAGGTGGTACATTAACAGTAGGAGGAGCTGCACTTTTTAAATCAACAGCAACTGTAAGTGGAGCTTTTCATGCAGCAGGTGCTGGTAGTTTTGCAAGTACTGTTACAGTTGTTGGAGCTACACATTTACAATCAACAGCTTCTATAGCAGGTGCTACTTCTATAGGTGGTGCAGTTAATTTACTAAGTACTGCCACAGTATCAGGAGCTGCAGGATTTTTAGGAACTGTTAGAGTTTCAGGTAATACAACAATAGGTGGTAGACTTGATGTAGCAGGAGCAGCATCTATAGGTGGTAATGTTACTGTTAAAGGAGATGTACATGTAAGTTCTAAAGTATGTGCTAGTGCTTTTTATGGTGATGGTTCAAACTTAACTGGTGTTACAATGTCTATTGGTGGTAATATATCAGTAGGTAATGCTACAGTAGGAGGTAACCTATATGTTAGTGGAACGACAACTGTTGTAGGAGCTACTCATTTACAAAGTACATTAAGTGTTGCAGGAGCTACTACAATAGGAGGAGCTGTAAATCTTTTAAGTACAGCTACAGTTTCTGGAGCTACAGGATTTTTAGGTACAGTTAGAGTTTCAGGAAATACTACAATAGGTGGAACATTAGATATAGCAGGTAATACATCTGTAGGTGGTACATTAGTTGCTGCAGGTAAAGCTGAGTTTAATAGTGACGTATGTGTATCAGGTAATACAATTCTTGTTGGTAATGCAACTGTAGGTGGTACATTAAGTGTAGGTGGAGCTGTAAATTTATTAAGTACATTAACAGTAGCAGGTAATGCATCAGTAGGAGGTACATTAACTGTAGGAGGTGCAACACATCTAGCTTCAACTTTAACTGTTGTAGGTAATACAACTTTAACAGGTAATTTAGGTGTTGGTGGAACTGCTAGAGTTTCAGGTGCAACTTCATTAGAAAGTACAGTAGTTGTTGCAGGTGCAGCAACATTTGCTTCAACAGTAACAGTATCAGGAGATGGTACATTTAAAACAGATGTTACTGTATCAGGAGATATACGAGTCGGAGGTACTGCTACTATAGCAGGTAATGCATCAGTAGGAGGTACTTTACAAGTTGGTGGTGCAACAACAATAGTAGGAGCAGGAACATTTAAAGATTCTGTATCTATTAGTGGTGGATTAGTAGTTGGTGGTACTGTAACAATAGCAGGAGCTAATGTTCAAGCAGCAAATGCAAAAGTTTGTGCTAGTGCTTTTTATGGTGATGGAGCTAATTTAACAAATGTACCTTCAGCTATAACAGGTAATATATCTGTTAATAATGCTACAATAGGTGGTACTCTTTATGTTGGAGGTACTGCTACTATTGTAGGTAATACAACTATAACAGGTAATTTAGGAGTAGGAGGTACATTCAGAGTATCTACTGATACATCTTTAGAAGGTGGTTTAGTAGTAGGTGGTAAAACTGAACTAGATGGTGACGTATGTGTTAGTGGTAATACACAATTAGTAGGTACTGCTAAGATTACAGGAACAACAACTATTACAGGTAATTCAGGTTTCTTAGGAACTGTTAGAGTTTCAGGAGCAACAAGTTTAGAAGCAGGATTAGTAGTAGGTGGAAAAGCTGAGTTTGATGATGCAGTATGTGTATCAGGTGATACTGTTCTTGTTGGTAATTTAGCAGTTGGTGGAACAGTTACAGTTGCAGGTAAAGCAGAATTTGATGATGATGTTTGTGTTTCTGGCAATACTATTTTAGTAGGTAATCTTCATGTAGGAGGTACTACTACTCTTGTAGGTAATACTACTATGACAGGTAATTTAGGTGTTGGAGGAACTGCGAGAGTAGCTGGAGCTACTTCATTAGAAGCAGGATTAGTTGTAGGAGGTAAAGCAGAATTTGATGGTGATGTATGTATTTCAGGTAATACACAATTAGTAGGTACATTAAAAACTACAGGTACAACAACTATAACAGGTAATTCAGGTTTCTTAGGAACAGTAAGAGTATCAGGTAATACAAGTTTAGAAGGTACATTAAAAGTAGTAAAGAGTGCTGCAGCAGCAGTATCTGCAACAGCTATTAATGGAGTAACATCTGTATCACTTAATTTTGCTACAGCACAAAATTGGAGTACATCTGTTACAGCAGCTCATACATTAGCACAACCAATTAATTGTGTAACTGGACAAACAGGTAGTATTTTCTTAGTACAGCAAGGAGGAAGTGGTACAATGGCATATAATGCAGATTGGTTATTTCCTGCAGCAACAGATCCAACTATGTCAACATCTAATGGAGCAACTGATAGATTAGATTATATAATAGTATCTGCTTCAAGTGATGGAGTAGGTGGTAAAATACAAGCAATATTATCGAAGGAGTATGGATAGTGGGTGTTTTTCAAAATCATTTAATGGCTGCAGCAGTAGCTAAAGCTGCTGAAAGTACAGATTTTTATACACATCAGATAGCTAATTCAGTCAGAATGAGTGATAGTGGGAATAGTACTTTAAAAATAACAGCAGGTACTCCTACAAGTAGTAAAACTTTTACTTATAGTTGGTGGTGGAAAAGGTGGGATGTTACAAGTACTGCTACTCAAAGTACTAATGTATTTACTGCTGGAACAAGTGGTGCTGCTTATTCATTTTGGACATTTACAAATGGTTCTACACCACAAGCTAATTTTAATTTTACTGGTGGGAATTTTGTAGATAGTCGTTTAACAACAAATATGTTATTTAGAGACCCATCAGCATGGTATCATTGTGTATTAAGGTTTGATAGCACTCAAGCTGCTTCTGCTAATAGAGTTCGTTTATATGTTAATGGTGTAGAGCCTACATATTCTAGTGCAACTGTTCAAACTGATCTAGCACAAGATGAAGATGTCTCGTTTATAAATGAAAGTGGAGTACTACAAGGTTGGGGTGGACTTAGTGGTAAAGGAACAACAGCAGAAGGTTGTGATGTGTATATGGCTGAAATAGTATTTAATGATGGACAAAGCTATGGCCCAGATTCTTATGGGGAAACAAAAAATGGAGTGTGGATTCCCAAAGATCCAAGTGGATTAACCTTTGGTAATAATGGATATTATCTCAAATTTGAATCATCTGGTGATTTAGGTAATGATAGTTCAGGAAATAATAATGATTTTACTGCTTCAGGATTAGCAGCACACGATCAAATGCTAGACTCTCCAACTTTTGATAGTTCTTCTAATGGTGGTAATTTTGCTACTCTTAATCCTTTAGCATCTCTAGCTGGAGTAACATTTAGTGAAGGTAATTTAAAAGAAGCAGATGATAATAGTGGTTGGCAAGCAATGTGGTCTACTATGGCTGTACCTTCTGGTAAATATTATTTTGAAGCAGAATTTACAGAAGGAAGTCGTGATAGAGGATATATAGGAGTAGCACAATCTATAGATTTAGCTACATATCAAGATAGTTATTATGCAGGGCAAACAAATAATTCAGCAGGATGGTATAGTGCTAATGGTTCTGTATATATAAATGCAAGTACAACTGGATCTACTTTAAATACTTATACAACTGATGATATAGTGGGTTGTGCTATAGATATTGATAATGGTTATGTATATTTTTCTAAAAATGGTACATGGGAAGATTCTGGTGATCCTACTTCTGGTGCTACTGGTACAGGTGGTTTTAGTTTATCAGCTTCAACTTCAGGAGATTCTTGGCATTTAATTGTTTCTGGTTGGGGTTCTGAATTTATAGTAAATTATGGACAAGACCCAAGTTTTGCAGGATCAATTACTGCAGGTACTGCAGCACCAGATAATGGATTAGGATTATTTAAATATGATGTTCCTGCAGATTATAAAGCCTTATGTGCTGGAAACCTCCCAACTCCAGCAGCAGATCCAGCAGAAGATGAAGGACCACAGAATTATTTTAATGCAGTTACCTACACAGGAAGTGGTGGTACACAAACAATATCTGGAGTTGGTTTTCAACCTGATATGAATATTGTTAAAAATAGAGGTGCAGGAAGTACTGCTCCTTGTGTCCAAGATTCATCAAGAGGTGAAGCTGCTACTGATGATTATTATTATTTAAGAACTAGTGGAACAACAGTACAAGAAAATACAACAGATTTTAAAAGTTTTGAAAGTGATGGATTTGAAATAGGAGGAACTGGATCATTTTTTAATGCTAGTGGAAATACTTTTGTATCTTTGAATTGGAAAGCAAATGGTGGAACTACAGCAGCTAATACTACTGGAGATATTGATTCTACAGTACAAGTTGATGCAGATAGAGGATTTTCAATAATTCAATACACAGGAAGTGGTACTGCTGATGACACTGTAGGACATGGATTGAGTGATACACCTGATTTTGTTATAGGAACCCCTTTAGACAGTGCAGGTTCAAATAGAGTTGCTTGGTGTAATGGTATGGCTAATACTGCTTTTTTAAAACTTAATACTACTGCTGCACAAGCAACAAGTGATCAAATTATGGGTGTAAGTTCTACAACAATAGCAGTAGGAGGTAATGCTAATTTAAGTAGTAAAAGTCAATTAATATATTGTTGGCATAATGTAGAAGGTTACAGTAGATTTGGAAGCTATGAAGGAAATGGAAATGCAGATGGTACATTTGTTTATACAGGATTCAGACCTGCATTAATATGGACTAAATCAATAGATTCAACAAGTGATTGGCTAGTATTTGATGATAAACGACTTGGATATAATGTTGATAATAATGATTTTGCAATAAATGATACAGGAGCAGAAGCTACAACAGATATGATTGATATACTTTCTAATGGATTTAAATGTATAATAGCTACAGATCCCAATGTGGCAGAAACTTATATATACATGGCTTGGGCACATAACCCATTTAAATATGCTACAGCAAGATAAAGGAGAATAATATGTGGGCAAGAGTAGAAGATAATAACATAGTAGAATACTATAATCAAAAAAAATCTTTAGTATTAAATAATGTACGTTATTCTTCTCAAATATTTACAATATGGACAGATGAAGAAAGAGCAGCTTTAGGAATATATCCTGTTATAGAACCTTCTCATGCAGCTTCTAAATTTCATTATGAAAGTAATGTTGTTTATACATTTAATGAAGAACAACAAAAAGTTATAGGAACTATAGAAACTATTTATGACTATGAATTGGAAGATAAACCTTCTAAAGACGAAGCTGGAAATATTCAATTAGATGATCATAATGTACCAATAACTATTTTAGGATTAAAATCTCAAGAAATTAATAAAGTTAAACGAGAAACTAATGATTTAATAAAAGGATTTGATTGGTTAACTCAACGAAAAGTAACTGCAGATACAGATATACCTGAAATTGTTGTAACATATATAGCAAATGTAAGAGAAAAATGTGAAGAAATTTGTACAGCTATTATGAATGTATCTACTATGGATGACTTTAAAGCAATATTTGAAGATGAACGTAATGAAGATGGAACTATAAAGACAGGTAGAAAACGTCAGGATTTTCCAGATGACTACTATGTGAAAGGTTATAGAAGATGAGATTTATTTTAATAGGATTATTAATAGGTACAATAGCTTTTATTACAACAAGTTTAAAAGCTCAAGATTTTAGAATAGAAAAAAGAACTTATATGAAAAGTTTAATGTGTGCAGACCATGATAATTTAGTAGGTAATTTAGAACAAGAACATGGTGAATCAAGAAAATGGTGGGCAATAAATTCTAATAATGAAGTAGTTGAACTCTTTGTTAATAATGAAAATGGAGCATGGACAATAATTATCACAAATCATAAAGAATTTTCTTGTGCATTAATTGGAGGAGATAATAGTGGAGCTAATTATGATATTGATAGTACAGTAGAAATGAAACAATAGGAGTAAACAATGGCATCAAGTTATACAAGTAGAATAAGACTAACAAAACAAGGAGATGGAGATAATCCTAATTCTTGGGGTACTGTATTAAATGATGGTGTTATAAGTTTAGTTGATGATGCCATAGCAGCTTATACAACAGTTTCAATAGGATCAGCAGCAACTGTAACATTATCAGCAGTAGATGGAGGTTCTGATACAGCTCGTTCAGCTTTTCTAGAAGTTAAAGGATCTGTAGGTGGTACATATACAACTATTACTTTTTTAGCACCTTCTAATTCAAAATCATATGTTGTTAATAATAGAGTATCTGCAAATACAACTGCAAGTGATATTGTTAAAATTAAAACTGCTGGAGGAAGTGGTTATGATATTCCTTTTGGAGCAGTTGGTTTAATTATTAATGATGGTACGTCTATCTGGGCAACTAATACTAAAGGATTAGGATTTGGTACAGCAGCTTCAGCAGATATAGGAGTATGTGCTACTAATATTGCAGATGTATCTTTAGCAGATTTAAGATATGTAAGAACTTCTGTAACAGTTGCTACTACAGTTAGAGGTGATTTTGTAGTAGAAGCAGGTTCTTTAAAAGTAGGAACTTCAGCAAGAGCTTATAATCCTATTACAACATTAACAGATGCAGCAAGTATTACAAATGACTTTGCTCTTGGTAATAATTTCTTAGTAACTTTAGGTGGTAATAGAACACTAGCAGCACCAACAAATGCTGTTGCAGGACAAAGTGGAACTATACATATTATTCAAGATGGAACTGGATCAAGAACATTAGGTTATAATACAGCATGGCAATTTGTATCAGCTACAACTCCTACATTAAGTACTGGTGCAAGTGATGTAGATATATTATGTTATATAGCTAGAAGTTCAACAACGATTGATGCAGCTTTATTAAAAAACTTTGATAGGTGATAAATGGCTTCATCTGATGCAAAACTTATTAAACTTGATTTTACTACAGGTTTTCATAGAGAATCTACACAGTATGCTGAAGAAGGTAAATGGTATGATGGAGATAGAGTTAGATTTCGTGCTGGTAAACCTGAAGTATTAAGAGGCTATACAACAAAAGTAAGTGCAACTTTTGATGGAAATGGTAGAGATTTAGTTGTATGGTCTGATAATAATCAATTTAAAAGAGCAACGTGGGGAACTGAAAAAAAATTATATGAACATAATGGAGATGAAATATTTGATATTACTCCAGTTTCAGTATCGGTAACTCTCACTAATGTATTTGGTACATCTGCAGGAACAACACGAGTTTGTGTATCAGATAATGCTCATGGTAGAAAAGATGGTGATTATGTTTTCTTTACAAGTGCTGCAGTTATTGGAAGTGATGTATCATTAGAAGGTGTTTATTCTATATCAGTTGTTGATACTAATGTATATGCAATTGAAAATAGTACTGCAGCAGGAGCTACATCTACACAGACAGGAACAGCAACTTTTCATTATTTAATAGCTACAGGTTCTGAAAATGCTATAACAGGATTAGGATATGGAGCTGCATCTTTTCAAGCTACTGTATGTGCTTCACAAAATAGAGCATGGAATCAACCAACATCTACAGGTGCTAGTGATTTTATAAGTCAAATTACACAATGGAGTTTAGATAATTGGGGTGAAGATATTGTAGCAAATCGAAGAGGTGGAACAATTTATTATTTTGATACTGATGCCTCTACAAGTCCTATAAGAGCTGTAAAAGTATCAGGTGCTACTAATTCAACTCCTACTACTGTAGATAGTGTTATTGTTTCTCCTAATGATAGACATTTAATTGCTTTAGGAAGTAATGCATTTAACACAACTGCTTCACCAACAGGAACATTTGATCCTATGACAGTAAGATGGTCTAATCAAGAAGATTATACAAATTGGGTTCCAAGTGTAAGTTCTACATCAGGTGAAACAGTTTTAACAGATGGAACAAAAGTAGTTGGAGGAGTACGATCAAAAAATGCTATAACTATTTGGACAGATAATTCTTTATGGCAAATGCAATTTGTAGGACCACCTTTTACATTTAGTTTTAGACAGTTAGGAACTAATTGTGGACTACTAGCACCTCATGCAGGAGTAGATTATAATGGTACACCAATATGGATGGGATATGAAAATTTTTATGCTTTTGATGGACAAGTAAGAAATCTACCTTCTACTATCAGAAGATATATATTTGATGATTTAAATATAGATCAAAAAGATAAAGTATATGCAGGAATTAATTCAGAGTTTAAAGAAATTATTTGGTTATATCCATCAAATGATTCAAGTGAATGTGATAGTTATGTTCTATATTCTCCTGAAGAAAACTATTGGGCATATGGTACAGCTTTCTGGACAACCTTTGCAGATAGAACAATATTCGGAAATACAATAACAACAGGTACAACAGTAGGTGGAAGTAATATATATAATAATGAACCAACAGATATCTTTACAGGTAATGGAGCAGGTTTAAGTTCCTATATAGAATCAGGAGATTTTGATATAGCAGATGGAAATGAATTAATGTTTATGGATAAAATTATTCCTGACTTTGATATTAATACAGGTAATATTAAATTTAGTGTTAAAACAAAACAATATCCTGAAAGTACAGATATAACAGAAAAAGGTCCATTTACAATTTCAAACACAACTCAAAAAGTTGATATGAGAGCAAGAGGAAGGCAAGGAAGAATTAGAGTATCATGTAATAGTACAGGAACGAAATGGAGATGGGGATCACTTAGACTTGCTGTACAACCTGATGGAGGTAGATAATGCGATACCCTGATTTACCTTTATTATTTAATTTAAAAGATAATGAATTAAAAGAACTTTATAATACTGTTGAAAGATGGGGAGCTGCATTAACAAATGAATTAGATACTAGAGATACCCAAGTTGATAAAAGACCAAGTACAAATATTTATACAGTTGTAACTGTAACAGAAATTGGATTACCTAGAAAAGGTGATATTGCTTACTCTGCAAGTAGTGGTAAATTTAAAGGTTACGTAAGTTTAGGAAGTGAAACATCATGGCAAAATCTCAATTAACAGAACATTTTAATTTAATAAATAAGAGTACTTTTATTGGTAATATTAATAAAGGTAAGACAGGATTAATGCCAGGAATGTATCATTCTAAACAAAAGTTAGAACCTTTAAAAGATGTAAGTAATACATTTCATGCTGATCAAACAAAAGCACAATCAAACTATATGAATCCCAGGAGTATAAAGTAATGGCAATAGCGACAGGAGTAGAATCATTAATGGATTTTCAGAATAATATGAACTCTCAATCAGGATTGGAAAAATTAAAAGCTTTACAAACTTTAGGACTAATGAGTTTAGCTGAAGATCAATATATGAATCCTAATGAAGTTCCTTTTGAACCTAATACAGGACTTTCAGGATTACCACAAGTTGAAATGGGATTTGGTGGTTTTATTAGTAGAGTATTTAAAGCTGTATCTAAACCTTTTAAAGCTGTTGCAAAAGGTATAAAAAGTTTTGCTAAATCTAAAATAGGTAGAATTGCTTTACCTATAGCAATGTCTTTTGGTCTTCCTTGGATGGCAGGTTATACATTTGCAAATCCTTATATATATTCAGGACTTGCTGGTTTAGGATCTGGTCTAGCTAGTTTAGCAGGAGGAGCAAAACCTGGAGATGCATTAAAACAAGCAGGATTATCAGCTTTAATGACATTTGGAGGTGGTAAATTATTTCAAAAGTTTGCACCTCCTGCAGCAGCAAGTACTTCAACTGGAATGGTAGATGCAGCAGGAAAAGCTGTTTATGGTACACCTGTAGTAACTGGTGCACCTACAGCATATGGAACAGGTGGAGCTCAAACCTTTGGAAGCTTTGGTACAGGTCCAGGAGCAATAGCAGCACGAGAAGCTGCAAGTCAAGCAGCTACTGGAATACCAGGATTAGTTGATACAGGTGTTAAATATGGTTTAGGTGCTGCACAAAATGTAATACCTACAGCAAATATAGCTACAGGAGAACTTGCAAGGCAAGCTGCTGCTACACCACAGTTTTCAGCAACATCTTTTCTAGGTGGAGGAACTGCTGGAGCACCAAGTTTCCAAGTACAACCAGGAGCAGAGAATATTTTTAAAGGTGATACAACAATGCAAGCTTTTAAAAACTTACCAAAACAATTAGTACAATATGGTAAAGAAGCTTTAACTAAACCTGAAACTTATGGAGCATTGGCAAGAGATCTTGTACCACATCCATTAGATGTAAAAGAAGCAAAAGACCGAGCTACAGAAAGACAGCGTTCATTACTTTCAGATCAAGGATTTACAGAAGTATTTGATCAAGGAACCTGGTGGTGGAGACATCCAACAACAAAACAAAGATTAAGTTTATCAGACGCATTAGCTTATGGTACACAACAAACAGCTCCATTTACAGGTAGTCAAAGATTGGCTCAAGCTGAAACAGAAGGATTTGGTTCATTAGTTCCACAATTAATGTTAGGTAAAAGTGGTGGATTAATAGGAATGGCATATGGTGGAAGAATGCCTGAGTTCTCTGGAATGGTTCAAGCTAGTGGTGGTGGAATGGAAGATAATGTACGTATGCCAATTATAGACAAACAAAGAGGAGAACAGGTAGCAACACTAGCAGTTAGTCCAAAAGAATATGTAGTAGATTCACATACAATGGCAGCACTTGGAAATGGAAATCCTGATGAAGGTGCTAAAGTAATGGATCAAACAATTAAACAGATTAGACAAAAAGCATATGGTTCACAAGAACAGCCAAATGAGATTAGTGGGCTTAATGCTTTACAACCAATGATAAGGAGTATATAACATGGGAATTCTATCATCTCTATTAGGATATGGAGAAGGACCTCCAACTCCTACTGGTGGTACAATTGTTCAAGAAGCACAATTAGCAAAGGAAATTGCACCATTTATGCAGGACCTTTTAAAGAAAGGTCAAGCATTATATAAAGCACGAACAGAAGAAGGTTATAGACCTTTTGAAGGACAAACACTTGCTGAATTAACACCTGAACAACAACAGGCTATGACAGGATTAACAGGTCTTGTAGGAACTACAGCACCAGCTTTTGAAGAAGCTACAGGATTAGCAAGAGGTGTTGCTGATAAAATGACTCCTACAGCTTTAGAAGAATATATGTCACCATATCAACAGGCTGTTACTGACATAGAAAAAGCTGAAGCTCAAAGAACTTTTGAAAGAGATGTACTCCCTAAAGTTAGACAAGCTCAAATAGGTGCAGGAGCTTTTGGTGGAACTAGGGGAACTATGTTAGAAGCTCAATCTTTAGCAGAACAACAAAAACTTTTAGGTGATATACAAACCAGAGGATCACAAGCAGCTTATACAGATGCTGTAAGACAATTTGAAGCACAAAAACAAAGAGAAGGTGCAACAGCTTCAGCATTAGCAACATTGGCTCCTCAAGCATTAAAAACTGCAGGAACAGAATATGAATTATTAAGGGGTGTTGGACAAGAAAAACAACAAAGATCTCAACAAGCTCTTGATGAAGCTTATAAACAATACTTAGAAGAAAGAGTATTTCCTGAAAAAACATTAGGACAATATCAATCTGTGATTGCTGGATTCCCTTCTGCTCAAACAACAAGAACTGTTCAAACAACAACTCCTCCACAACAAAGTGGATTAGGATCTATATTAGGTACTTTAGGAAATATTGGAAGTCTTTATGGAACTTTTGGAGGATTTAGTAAAGGGGGTATTGGTAGTGGGTTTTATCCTTTAGGTAGTCAAAGAGCTTCAGGTGGACCTGTTTTATATAGACAAGGTGGAGGAGGTACAGGAGTACAACCTCAATTTATGCCACACAGTACATCTGTTCAATATGGTGGAAGAGTGCCAGCTCCTCCTGGATATGGAAGAGTTGAAGATACAATTCAACCCACTACAGAAATAGCAGATATTCCTACAGGAGTAGGAGCAGGTTTACCAAGTATTATTAGTCCACCTAACCAACCTACATCAGAATTAGACGCAGCTAATCAAACAGCATTAGCATCAGGTCAACCTGAATTTACATATGATGGAACTCGTTATGCAGCAAATCCAGCAGGTCCTATTCCTATTGGAGAAGATATAGGAGGTGTTGAAGAAGAATTTATTCCAGGTCCTGTAGTACAGGGGTTACCTCCAGAAGTAATTCAAGGAGCACCAGAATATGCAATGCCTCCACTTGTTACACATGCTGCACCTGTTGCTGGACCAATAATACCTGGAGGTACTCCTGGTGTTAGTCCAATAGATTCTGAAGGAGTACAACCTACCTATGGTTCTTATATAGCTAGAGATCCTCGTGCTCCTAGTTGGGGTCTTAGTCCAACACAGATTCAAGAAGCAATAGATACAGGACAAGTTATACCTTCAGCTAGTGGAGGCTTAGTAGACTTACCAGTTGTACGTAGACAAAATCCTAATCAAGTTATGACTAATCAAGAAGCATTTTTAAGAAGATATGGTGTATCACTTCCTGAAGGT
>Ga0208029_1000264_pt1 | contig 35894 bp, 52 predicted proteins | sample MalvireepMed_s12_FD_184242 | JGI IMG/M metagenome (GOLD analysis project Ga0208029, IMG submission 184242) | Marine viral communities from the Global Malaspina Expedition - Malaspina viral metaG DeepMed_s12 (SPAdes) (version 2) | ecosystem: Environmental > Aquatic > Marine > Oceanic | place... | reverse complement strand
GAGGAGCCTAGGCACCGACGCGGTTAGGCTCCTGAGCCCTAGAGGTCGATGCCCCCATGCCCCTCACGTCGCGTGCTCCCGGTTGTGGTGCATGTGGCATAGCGTCTCGAGGTTGCCGAACGCATAGGGCTCGCCGCCCTCCTTGATCGGCGTGCGGTGATGCACGACCTGCCCCCGCGTTGTCCAGTCTTCCGTTGCGCAGCGTTCGCACAGTGGGCGCTTGGCGATGTATCGGTCACGTACTCGCCTCCACCTGCTCGTGCCATAGAACGGAGCGCGCTTCTTGTCCGACACGATCCTGTGTGCGCTACAACGTCCTTGATCGACTAGCGCGCCGCATCCCGGTGCGCTGCACGGCCTTCTAGGTCGGTATGGCACCCCTATAACTTACGTAGTTGCGTTAGTCAAGGTCAAGATGAGCACCATCGTTCGCATACGCTTCGTTCTCCATGCGCTGGCGGAACCGCGTGCTGAAGATGTAGCCAACCCAGAAGCCCACCACCCACCAACGCCATATCTGACGCTGATGCACCAGCTCGTGCTGCCATATCGTGTCGTCCACGTCCGGCGCAAGAAGCACGATAAACGGGATGCCAGACCAGCCAAGCAGACCCGGGCTGATCCTGTGAAGGTCGACGGTGATGCCGATTGCTGGGGGCCACGCTGATACTCTCATGTCTCCATCGCTTTCGTGAGTTGTTGGTACTGCTCGAGCTTCTTGGCGCGGTCCCGGCTGTATCCGTCGCGTGCGTCTGGCACCCTGCGCAGCGTCACTACTGCGCTATCGATGGGCGTGTGCTGGCTCTCCAGCCATCGAGCCTTGCACTGCTCGTAGAGCGGCGTGGTCGATGCCGCGTAGAAGATGCGGAGCGTCACCGGCTTCTCGAGTTCAGGGGCCGCATGGAACAGCACCGACATAGCGCCGTTCACGAGCTCGGGACCGTCGAGTCCGACCAGCCGCTTCCAGATGTTCAGGTTCCGGCCCATGCTGAACTTCGGGTCCGTGCCCCACGTCCGCAGGATGCCCGCCGCCTCGCCTCGAGCAGCCGACATCGAGTTATCCACATCGGTGCTTGCACCGGTACTTCCGTTAGGAAGTGCCGAACCTCTTACTCTACCTCTACCTCTTCTCTTACTAGGCATAGGCTTTGTCTAGTCTCCGTCTAGTCTCTGTCTAGTCTCGCTCTAGGAAGCCGCTAGCGATAAGTGTTTCGATGGGTGGCTGGCGCGTGATGGCTAGTTTGCGCTTCAGCCACAGCGTGTCGTCGGGGATCTCGTTGCCGGTTTCGGCTGCGAGCAGGAAGAAACCGACCAGCGCAGCGCGGTCTTTCTCGCATAGCGACTGGTACTCGTAGTCGCCCAATAAGTCGCGGTAGACCTTGATCCACGGGGGCCGGTGCTTCTTGTAGTGCTGGTGGCGCTCCCAATTCACGACATGGATCATGCCGCCCCCGTGGGCGCTGACGTGGTGTCTGATCCTGGCGCGGCCCACTTGAGCCGCATTTGGAGCGGGTGACGGTCGATACGCGGGCGACTAGGCTGGGACCAACTCTTGCCGCTCGTCTGCCCAATGATGCGCCACCCGGCAGCGCGCAAGCTCGTCCCCGGCTCGGTGTCGAGCGTGTAGGTGATGAGGCGGCGATATCCGAGTGCGCGGCTCGCGCGCCAGCAAGCGCCGTATAATTTGGAGCACGCATTGGGCTGGTCATCGAGCACCGCAACCCGCGATACCTCTGCCGTCCATGCGTCATCGTTCCGGCGCGCGACGGGCCGACCGACGATTGCCACGCCGACAACTTCCTCGCCCCGTGCGACAGCGACAGCGAACTTGCCGCCCAGCGGAGCGGGGTGGTGTCGGTGGACTCGATCTACGAACGCCCGCGCATCGGTGATTGAGACGGGCACGATCTCCAGCCTCACGCCGCCCCCGTGGTCGCTTCAGCGAAGATGTCCGACTGATCGGAGCGCACTCCGTCGACAGCCTCGCGTAAATTGCGCTCCGCCTGCCTGTAGTATGTTTCCTTGAGTTCGACCCCAACGCCTTTGCGGCCCAATAAGACGGCACCGTAAACCTCTGACCCGACCCCCATAAACGGCGTAAACACGATATCCCCAGGATTGCTCCACAGTGTCACGCACCTATCAATTACGTCGAGTTGTAGTGGGTGGACGTGTCGCTCGTCTTCGTCCGCACGCGCCTCCATAAACGGCAGTACACGTTGGAGCCGCACGTCATCCCAGAATGCACTCGCGTACTGTCTCCATATCCAATGCGAGTATCTGTTCTCGATTTGATTGCCCGCCCACTCGCGGTATTGAAGTAGCTCGCGGGGTATCTCTCGCTCGCCAGCGTACTCCAGTAGTCCGTTAGGGTGCTCGATTGGTGCGGGGTTCTCGCCTTTTTTGCGGAACACCAGCAAATAATCTGCCGATGCGTTAGAGCACCGCGACGAATCGTCTACTATGGTCTTGTGCGCGAGGTTCTTAGCCATAGTGCGGTTACGAACCCCTAGCGGCTCCTTCCACACACTGTAGCGTGCGGTGTAGGCGAATCCTAGCCGAGAATGCAGACGAATAATGTCTCCGGGGAAGTCGATCATAGTGTCGGTGCCAGTGTTGCCGGATGGTATATCCATGCAATGCACCGCAGTCATCCGCCCCGGCATCGTCAGCCGATAGAGCTCCTGCACAATAAACTCGTAGTGTTCGAAGAATTCTCCGTATCCTCGAGCGTTTGAGAGGTCCCGATCAGAGGACGAATAGTGGTATAGCCCTCCAAACGGGGGCGAGTACACCGACAAGTGAACCGATCCGTCTGGCATAGAAGGCGTCACGTCCATGCAGTCCCCGCAGTACATCGCGTACTTCTCCGTGATGGTCTGGTGCGCTACAGCCATGCCGGCATCTCCGTTAAGGTGTTGTGTATGCTGTCGTGGCTGGCCCGCTCGATTGTTAGCGATTCGCTCATGTGGGCCATAAGTGAGTCGAACATCCTGTCGGCCTTGCTCGCCTTGAGCAGCAAGTTCTCCAGAACCCTCTTTTCGCCCTCGGTGTAGACCACGTCCACGGTCACGGGACGCTCCTGGCCGAATCGCCAGCAGCGTCTAACGCCTTGGTAGTACTGCTCATACGAATGGCTGGGGAAAAAAGTTAGGTGGGCGCACCGCTGTAGGTTGAGCCCCCACGCACCTATCTTGGGCTTGGTGACGAGGACCCGTATTTCGCCGTTCGCAAACGCCATAAGCCGCTCTTCTTTGGCGTCGTCGTTGTCACTCCCGCTGACTTGTACAGCGTCGTCAATGAGGTCGGTTAATCGGTCCCCTTCGGCGTTGAAGTGGCACCATACCATCGACTGGTCGGTGCCGCTCACGAGTTCGGCCACCTTCTCGCATCGTTCGGGAATAGTGCGACGGCGCTCTGCTCTTTGCTCATCCAGCGTCATCGCGGGCAAGTCGAACAACAGGCCTTCCGCGACTCCGTTCGCTTCTACTTTGTGGTACTGCTCCGTCAGTGCGGGTAGGGTGAACCCAGCATCATCGTATCCGTAGTCGGACGGCTTTCTGATCGCTCTAGACCAGGAGCTTATCCACCTCCAGAAAGCGTCCTCCGCGTGTCCCTTGAATCGCCAGTCCACTTTCTTTCCGTATCCGCGCCGGCCAGCCGAGCCGGTATTGCGATCATTACGGAAGAACATGGACAACATATCCATATGACCCATCTCTCCGAGAGATTCGCTGGAGGTCCCGAGTTCGATGTAATCGTTAGGGGCCGCAGTGGCGGTGCAAAGAAGCCGGTACTTAAGCCCGCGCATAAACTCCGTTATCACGGCGCGCCTTGATCCGTTGAAGTTCTTCAGGATGCTCGATTCGTCGCAAACCATCCCCGAGAAGTCAAACGAATTGAATAAATGCAGCCGCTCGTAGTTGGTGACTACTACTTGCGCGCCGCGCGGCACTTCGCCGTCCGTAACCCTCACGGCCCCTATGTCGAACTTGGCCGCTTCGGCTATCAGTTGATGACTCACCGCGAGCGGGGTCGCTATCAATACAGGCCGGTTTGTATGACGTACAACATTCTCGGCCCAGACGAGCTGCATAGGGGTTTTCCCTAACCCGCAGTCCGCGAAAAGCGCGCGCCGGCCACCGCGCACCGACCACTCCACTAGGTCCCGCTGGAACTCATACAGGAAGCCAGGCATGAAGGTCGGAGCGAACCCCTGCTCATCTGCGGCCTGGTGCTTGGATAGCAGGAAAGCGGAGTATGTCACGAGAGCACCCGCCCCGTGGGCGCTGGCGTGGACGACGCCCCCATGATCCGTCGCCCGATCCACTCAGCGACGTTCACCGTCACGGCGTTCCCCATCATCCGATAGCGCGGCCCGTCCGCGAGCTCCACGCGCTCGCCGTCTTCGTCCACGCCCCACGCGGTCCAATCGTCGGGGAACGCCTGTAGGCGCTCGCACTCGCGCGGCGTGAGTCGGCGGGGGATGGGAACGTCGGGCCAGTGCCGGCGCAGAACGCTTCGGGCTTGCGGATCTTTCTCGCACATCCACGCGCATTCCATCCCGGCTCGCTCGAGGCCCAGGTCGAAGCCGCCGACGCCTGAGAACAGGGAGCCGTATCTCATGCCGCACCCCCGCGCAGAGCGCATCTAATTCTGACACGGTTGAGCGCAAACCAAGACAGCACATGCCCTAGTGTTGTTGCGGTTATTGGGGTGTTTGTAGTGGGGTCAGCAGCTTTTGAGGCCGCCGCGTCTACCGTTCCGCCACCCCGGCTAGTTGTTGCTGTATAACGAGTTATCAAGCGTTGCCCTCGTTATCGGAAGTCGATTGACCCGCTTTTGACACGGTTCCTGCATCGGCCAACGCTCGGGCAACCAGCTTCTTAGGGTGAATGTCGTCTTGCACGTAGATGCTATCAAGGGTGTCCGCGCGGGTTCCGCTTTGCTTGTCCCTGCCGACCATGCCGGCGCTTGCGGTCGCATAGGCACGCTTCAGTCCGTGCCACGCCCTGCCCTCAACGTGTGGGATGCCGGCAGCTTTCTCCGCGGCGGGCAACCAGACCTTGATGCAGACGTGTTCGGTGATTCCAGCCAGCAGCTCGGGCATGATGTCCACCGTGAGGTCATGCGCTAGCCCGACCACAACCACCTGGCCGGTCTTCCTGGCCTTGTCTGTCTCGCCCGGGAACGTGAGCACCGTATGATCGTCGTGGACACGCACCGCGGCGCCTGTGAGCGTCCGTATCGCTGTCAGCCTACGTCCACTCTGCCACGCGACATGTCCCAGCCAGCCGGCCCGCGGGTCGACCGTCTCGAGCGCGGGCAACAGCCTGCGCACCTCGTCCAAGCTGTACGCCTTCGACTTGCTCCTGGCTTTCGGGAGGTCTACCGCGTCCATGTTGTGGCGTGGGTCGATCCACTTCAGCTTCCGTTCAGCGTAGCGGTACGCCTGCTTCATGTAGCGCAGATATTTGCGCGTCGTCTCTGCTGTCACGTCCAGAGCCCGGGCGTGGTGCTCGATCTCTGCCGGCGGGATGTCGGTAAGCACCGTGTCCTCACCTAGCCGCTCGAGCCAGAAGTCACGGAACCGACGCTGGCCCTTCACCTGCTTCGGGCTCCAGTCGCCTTCCTTCGCCATATGGAAAGCGCGGAAGAGCTCTCCCACCGTGCGCTCGGTCGTGAAGCCGAACACGACTTTCATCGCCGCGCGGTTGTGGTTATGCTCGAGGTCGCGGGACATCCGGTGAGCGATGCGCACTGCTAGCCGGCGCTCGGTGACGGGGTGGCCGGTGACCTTCTTGAGCGACTTCTGGACGCGCTCGCCCTGCCAGTACCACTCGACGTAGAGCGAGGCACCAACGGAGCGTTCGTAGACTCGGACGCGGGAAATGCTTTTTTGCCCGCAGATGTAGGACCAGAGCGGAGCCATGGCTTTTCCTGGGGATGGGTGGCGATGAACCCCCACATCCTTACCGTGGCATCATCCGTGTCCGCAAGTGTGTCACGAATCGCGCCGACCGTCACCTCCCCGACACCAGGCACGTAGCACACAGTCTCGTCAGGTATGCAAGCAATACCTTTCATGCGACACCCTCCACGATCCCGACCCGCACACACCAGTCGAACGCCTCACGCACATCTCGCCATAGCACCCACGCCACGCTGTTCGATTCACACGCCTCGCGAAACACCATTTGGCTCTCACGCAGCTTGCCCTTCGCTGTCTTGACCTCCACGAACAGCACGTGTCCGTGGCCTATCACGACGAGGTCAGCGAGCCCTGGAGTCATGCGTGTGCCGCCTGGGTCACGTCGGTAGCCCTGGCCTGTGTCCCATACCGCGAAACCGACTAGCCGCAGGAACTCCACAATCTCGTGGCTGATCTGGCGCTCTTTCACGACGCGAACCGCAGGGCGTTCGCGCACTGTATAGAGCAGCAGCGGCGCGCGTCGAACATCCGCCAACTCTCGCGACCGGCGCCAAACGACTTGCGGTGGAATGTCTCGCCGCACCGCTGGCACGCCTTCGGTGGCAAGTGCTTGACGTTGCGTGGACCCTTCCGCTGCCGCTGCCGCTTGCACACAGCAGACACGACGTGGTGATACCGGATTGGCCCGCGCCGGTAACCCAGGTCGATGCCGTAGACTCCAAGGATGTCATCAGCGACACCACCCTCGTAGCGAATGCATTTCGCTGTGCATTTGCGGGCAGCGTCAGCCAACGGCTTCGCTGCTGCTATTGCAGCGAGTTCGTGTGCGTTGAAGACAATCACAGCCCAGCCCTCCGAGCGCGGTCGACTTCCTCGGCTCTCGCGTCGGCATGGGCGACAGCACAAACCAAGAACACCACACCACCGCTGACGAGCAGAGCGAGCAGAGCGAGCAGAAGCCTCATTCGGCCCCCTCGGTCTGCTGGGCCATGTCCACGTCCGGGCGGAAGTAGGAGTCAATCTGCCGCTGTAGTGACTCGAGGTCGGCGTCGAGCTGGGTGGCGGTCGTGGACGCCGCGCGCAGCGAAGCCCCGAGCCCGTTGCTGAATAGCGGGGTGACCGCGACCTCTGCCAGCGCCGCTTCGACGCCCACCATGGCGTTGCGAGCTGTCACGAGTAGAGATTGCGCGCGGACGCGCGCCTGCTCCGCGATGACCTGCATCGTAGGTTCGCTCATCGGGCGTGCCTCAAGTCAGGGGGGCTCTCCAGCTCAGCGTGGTCCCGCGCTACCACTCTGCACCACGCACACAGCGGGAGGTGGGCTGTCCATGTGATGGGCTTCTGGCAGTCCTGGCAGCGCGGGCTCTTGCCGTCGTGCCAGTTGTCCCAGCATTCCCGGCAATAGCGGCACAATTCGCAGCCGTGTCCGCAGTCGTGCGTGCTCGCCATCGTGTCGCAGTCATCGCCGCAGCCGTGGCACTCGCCTTCGTCTGGTGCGTGGCGAGCACGGGGTGTCTCGAGCAGCCAGCGGTCGTAGTTGAAATCGACGCGGCTCATGCGGCTATCCGGTAGCGCGCGTGCGTCCCACCCTCATGCGTTTCGTCTTCGGTCGTGATGCTCCAGCCGGCGTCCCGTAGGTCATAGATGCGTGCGGCAAGCCGGCGGATGCCCAACTTCGTGTACGCTTCGAGGTCGCTGATCGAGCCGTACGCTTCGAGGTAGCGGATGACGCGCCCGCACTGACTGCCGGCCTTCGGTGCTGACGGTGCGCTGAATAGGTCAGCTTGCGCAGGGATCATGTCACCGCCTCCATCACTGCGATGACGGGCGCCAGCTCATTAAAATCCTTGTACTTCTTGATGAATGCATCCATCTCCCTCTTGGCCATCGCCAGCAGCCTGTCCATCTTCTCAGGCACCGCGACCACGGACACGACATGTTCGTACTCGGACCCGTCGCCCAGATTCACGAAGGCGCGCACCGTGCTGGGCTCGCTGTGATGGTTGCCCACGAACGTGACAGACACCGAGCGGATCAGTTCGCGGGCTTGCTCCAGCCTGTACATGCGCGCCGCCGCGGTGTTGTCCCACTCGAACCAGCCGTGTAGTGGGCTGGTCTTCCTGCGCGCCTCCCTGACCACGTTGCCAGGCGTGAGTCTGTCGAGGCGGGCCAGAACTGGCGCGATATCGTCAATCTCTAGCCGCCTCGTGCGCGCTCCATCCCTCCACTTGTACTCCATCCGTCCACTCCTTTTCAAAGATCCTCCCATGCCTTGCCCCGCCTCGCCATGCCGCGCCATGCCGAGCCTCGCCTCGCCTGCCTCGCCACGCCCTGCCGGGCCCTGCCGGGCCGCGCCGCGCCATGCCTCGCCCAGCCTCGCCATGCCATGCCTGCCTTGCCTTGCCCAGCCCTGCCTCGCCCCGCCCCGCCTCGCCGCGCCACGCCACGCCTGCCTTGCCGCGCCTGCCTTGCCAAGCCCAGCCCTGCCTCGCCGGGCCCCGCCTCGCCATGCCCCGCCGGCCAAGCCCAACCCAGCCATGAGCAGGAGGCTACCTCACTGTGAAGCGGCCCCAAGACCCATTTTTTTCGGGTCGGTACTCGCCAATACCGCAAGCGAATCCGCCCACGTTGAACAGGTTGACCATCTGTTCGACGCTCATCGCAGCCGTATTGATTTCCACGGTCAACACTGTTTCCCACTCTTCCCACATCGGTCGATAGCGGAGGTCCGCTGTCCCCATCCCGACACGCACCATGTCTTCCCGCATCACCGGAGCGGGTCCGATGATTTCCGCCAGCTCACCGCGGATGTGGAACGCCCCACGGGTGCCCACCTTCGTGATGCCGTCAACGAACCCAGCACCGGCAACAGCCGCAGCCTTGAATGCCACAGTCGGAAACCCGAACGAGGCATCCTGCACAGCCTCGAGCGCCTCGGTTTCCGCCTCGTCCATGTCACCGGACAGCACCGGCTTCTCTGTGAGCCAATACGCTGCGTCGATGAAGTCCTGCGCTGGCACCTTCGCCTCTTTGGCCTGCTTCGCTTTCTTGGTCTGCTTGTCTCGCATCTGCTTCTTTGCCTTCTCGGACCATGCGTGCGTCACCAGTGGGCTCGTGCCCACTAGGTGCATCTCCACCGTCTCGACCTTGATTCGCGGCACTTCGACCTGTGCCGCCCTCTTCTTGGGTGCCATTTGTTTCGCCTCCTGCTGTTCTGTGTGGGGTGGTTGATGAAGCGCCGCCACCCCTTCGGCGCACTACCTAGAAACCGATGTCCCATGTCTCAGGTGAATCGTGGTCCTGCTGCTGCCACCACGCTTCGAGGTCCAACGCCTCGTGCGTCAGGTCAACGTCCATCGCGCGCTCGAACGTCTTGGCGCCGGCCTGGTGGACTGCCAGGTGGCAGTTCGGGCAAAGCGGCACCAAGTGCTCGGACGTGCCACCCGCGCCCCTGCTCTTGACGTGGTGGGCCTGGACAGGCGACCGCTGACAGACGCAGCACGCGAGCCCGCGAATCCACTCTGCTTTCTTGCCGAACGCCTTGGCGTGCCGCTGCTTCACGCGCTTCGCGTTCCGGCGCTTGATCGGTCTGCGCAACTGCACTAGAAGGGCAGCGTGCCGGCTGGCTCGTTGGACTGCTCTTCACGGTCGCACACCCGCACGTATCCGCTCGGCGCGTCCGGCGCGTCCTTGCCCTGCGGCAGACGCATGATGCTGTCGATGTTGGCGTACGTCTTGTTGCCCACAATGTTGTGGCTGACCTGGCCGAACGCGGGTGCGTCTAGCAGCCGCTCGAGATCGAAGCCATGCAGCTCGTCATCGGTGAACGGCTGGCCGCGCCACTGCTCGACGTGCGCTCGTAGGCTCGATCCCTCGCCTAGCGTGGCGTTGAACCACGAATCCAAGAACAGCGGCACGAGTTCCGTGACGCCATCGACCACAACGTCAGCAGCTTCGCCGGCCCACATCCGAATCTGAATACGATTCTTGACGCCGTGTTTTGTCTCCACGTCCTTGTGCTCTACCACGTCGATGCAGCGCATCGCGAACGGACCCTGCGGGTGCGGCGGGTAGACCGTGCCGCCGCCCTTTACGATGATGCTCATATCCTCTGTGCCCTCCGTTTGTGTTTCGCCCTCGAGATGGGCGTGGAAACGATTTGTTGCGTCCTGCCATGCGGTGTGCAGCTCGGTGTTCCCACCTGGGAAGCGGCGGGCGTTCGCCATCTTCGCGTCGAACGCTGCGCGCACCGTGTCCCGTAGTTCCTCGCCGGCATCGCAGTACGTGCCGCGAGCGTGGTGGCAGCAGCTCATCGTCTCTCGTCGTAGATGAGATCGAGCACCTCGTCGCAGCGCCGTTCCCGCTCGCGGGTCGCACGTTTCACGTCTGCCGGCGTGCCATCGTCGCGATATATGGCGACACCGAGACGGTACGCCGCGTCCGCGAACCTGAGTGCGGCAGTCGCGATGTCGCGTGCCTGTGGCTGCGTGATGGGCAACGCCCTCTTGCACACCCCACACACCCCGCGCGCGGACGCGGGCGCACCGATTTCGTAACGTATCTGCGTGTGAATCGGCTGACGCGCCGCGCAGAAGTCGCAGTAAGCGATGCGGCCCGTGGTCAGTAGCGTCGTCATGTCTCGCACTCCTTTGCCATAAGTCATTTCGTGGACCCCCTCACCAGCGTTTGCACCTTCGCTAGCTGGTCCGAAAGCCACAGCCGGATCGTCCAATGCCAGAGCCCTGCCCGTCGCTCCGCTTCCGCCTGCCACGCTTTCCGCTGTTTGCGGTCTTCGCGCCACTCCCTATTCGCTTTGCGCGTCACGGTGGCCGAGAGCGTCATGTTGCGGACACGACGCAGTCCGCGAGGCGAGCGCCAGTAGACGTGTGCAGCAGAGGCAGTCGAGCGGCCCACATGCACCTCGAACAGTCTGCCATTCAACTCGACTATGCGGTGCTCGTAATGCCTCATGCGGCATAATCCCAATCGCAGACATGCGAGGCGAGTTGCCATAATGCTTCGGTCTTCGCGTGCCGCTTCGTGAGGCTGTCGGGGAACCGGCGTGCCTCTTCGATGGCGTCGACCATCTCGCGTTTCAGGCTTGCGTAGGTCATGCATCGACCGTCGACCCACTCGCAGGTTGAGACGCGCTCGAGCACGATCACAGAGCCCGCTTCCTCATGCCGCACTGTCGAGTGCGCCTGGGAGCGCAGCTTCGATCTCCGCGCGGATGACGCGGCGGATGAGAGCGGAACGCGTTTCGTCGCCGCGGCGCATGACCACCGCGTCGAGTAGCGCAATCTCGATTTCAGGCAGGGGTGTCCCTACTGTCCGTTGCGTGGCCTTAACGTGCAGTTTATCGTGCATAGGCATGGATTAATATGAGTTTTTCACGCTATTATGTAGTGATGTCTATACATATTAATGCTTTACACGACACTGAGCAAGGCATGTGTACGGTTATGGGTACATTCGGCCAGCGGCTTGTGCTAGCGCGGAAGGCGGCGGGGCTGGGCCAAGCAGACTTGATGGATGCCGTCGCTGTGAAGTCGCGGTCACAGGTCAGCCATTGGGAGAACGACAAGGCTGTGCCGAACGGCAAGTACCTTTTTCTGCTACCAGGAATTCTTGGATGCAGTGGTCACTGGCTCCTGACGGGCGAGGGACCGATGACCGGACCATCGAATGAGGACGCGCTACGGCTCACCGTCATCCGCAGAATCGCCGCTGGCGAGGTCAGCGACTACGAGCTGGGGATACTGGCTAGCCCTGTGCCACACGAAGCTGCCGTGCAGATCGCGGAAACCGCGCTACGAATTGCGCAAGATTCTGGTTTGTTCACTCGTTGAACGCTAATGCGTAACACGCTCGGCGGGCGCATTCGAGCCGCGCGCAAGCACTTCGGCATGACGCAACCAGAGTTCGCGAAAGCGGTGGGTGTCGGCGCGTGGACCCGAGTGTCTGAGTGGGAGAATGACCGCACGACTCCGCGACACAAGTACCTCGAGGCGATGGCTCGTGTGCTGTCTGGTCAGGGCGCGCGGATCGACATGGGGTGGCTGATAACTGGCACGGGAACGATGCTACGGTGATTCTGACGGCTTGAGCCGGTACGCCTGTGTTGGCCTCATCACACCCCCAAGCGTGGGCCGAGTAACCGTCACAACGTCGAGTCGCCGCTCATCATTGAGTGCATGGAGACGGTCACGCAGTTTCGCGTGCCCCCAGCCAGTCAGCTTACGGAGTTCGCGTGCCGTGAATGCGTTTGCAGGGTCGGCCTCCGCGAGTACCGACGCGAGCACATCCGCCAGTAACTCACCTTCCGTCATGTTGGACTCCATACCGTAGGCCGGTCTGGCTTGTAGAGCAGTGGCCGGATTGCCACGTCTCCATTCCTGACGACGAAGACCACGCCGCCGATATCGGCTAGGCTCTCGATTGCTTTGGAGTGGACCCACTCGGATGAGAGCTGCCACGCCGGACAGGCTATGGCGCGCGTGACACCGCGGTGGTCCGGCCCCGAATCCATATACGTATGCTTGTGGGATCTGACTGCGATGTCGGGCGGCTCGTCGCCTGACGTTTGGAACGTCGCCCAGATGTCCCAGGCGTACAGAGCCGCATAGCTTTTGCGGGTGTGCTCCCGCATCCCCGTCCTACCGTGGTGCCGCACGTCGAAGCTGATGCCGCCAATCTCAGCGCGTAGCCAGCGCCAGGTATGGGAGCCGGTATCAATGTCACGGACTACGGGGCACCCGCGCGCTTCAACCTCCCTAGCCACTGCGCCCTCGAGGCTCCCGCCCTGGCCTACATGGCTCGGGGTGCCGCGTAGGATGTGGATGTAGTCGGGCTCGAGCGTCAGGACGCCCTTCGTGAGCACGTCAGCCGCCGCCTCGATATGCAGCCCTTCATCTCTTCCGACGATCTGGCTGGTGTTGTGGTGGTCGCCGTCCACGAGGTCGCCAGTGTTCCAGTAGTGCAAGACGGAATCGGGCTCGCCTGCGCGAATCGCTGCAATGTCTGCGATGAATGCCTGGTGTTTCCCCCACAGCCAGCTCTGCGCTTTCGATGGTGCGATGTGGTTGCCGTCGTCGTGGTTGACGCCATCGGGATGCATCAGCCCGACCGTCGAGCCGCAATGCTGGTCACCAGATTGCACGATGATATGCGTACTCAGAAGTCAACCTCCGGTTGCGAGCCGCCGATAGTGAGCCATAGAGTCGGGCGACACTGGACGCATACCCAAATCGCCAGTCGGCAACCGCATCTCACAGCGGAAGACCCTCCTGTCGTGCCCCGTCTCTCTCGCGATTACGTGAATCGCCTCGTGGCTGAACACTGTGGGGTGTAGCCAGTATCGTTCGTCAATAATGATGCCAGCCGGCTCACCGTCCTCGAACACGGTCATGCCATAAGACAGGTAGCCGTGTTCACTAATCAACATTCTGGCAGTGCCTAACGGCACAGACATAGGCTTCGCCAATGGCCCAAGACACCGAGACACATCGCGCCAGATGCCACGGTGTAGCTCGAGTGGCTGCTGTGGGCGGGCACCGATCACGATGATGTCCCCCATTTGCTGATTTGCTAGACCGCCCATCGCGCAAACGGTGAACGCGAACAGCCAGCGCACCCTCACTGGTCAAGCTCCTCGCGGACGGTGCCGCAGTACTGGCACACGTCCTTCCAACCGTCCATACGGGTGCCGCACTCTTCGCAACTCCACCGCGGCCTCGCCTTCGCGACGTAGCAGACCACACCCTCGGCTGCGTCCTCGAGGACGATGGCGACCCGATAACCACGCGGCTCGTACATTCACCCAACGAGTACATCTAGGTAGAGAGCTTCAACGTCGGGAGGGTCCAGCCATTCATGCGGGGTGTGTTTATTTGTGTCGAGTTTGCAGAAGAAACACCAGCGGTCGCCGGCATCGTTGCTCTGCTGGCAGCGGGGGCAGCTCCACTCGCGGCGAGTCACAAGCCCGCCTGACGTAGATGCAAAAGCCGGCGCAGCCAACCGCGCAGGAACTTGAGCTGGTTGCCCCTGCTGATTCGGTAGTAGAAGTCGACGCGCTGCCACGTCATGCCGTCGAAGACCGCGCGCGCTGGCAGGTCATCTACCGCGGCCTGGGTCTGGGGTCCGAACGCACCGTCAACCGTTGCGCCGACCGACCGTTGCAGCAACTTGACCGCGCGGCGTACACCGTGGTTTACGGCAGCGTCGAAGTGGGCGAGAGAGACGGGCCACGGCAACGCATCGCACCTCGCCGCCGTCCAATAGTCGCGGTGGTAGATAGCCTCGACTTCTAATAGGGTGATGCGCTTAACGTCGCGACTGAGCAGCGAAGCCCTCCACGCATCATAGGTCTTCTGGGTGATGCCGAAGTTCGTGGCGCCGCCGCGGTCGTCGGGGTCATTCACGTACCCGCCTTCCGCCTTCAAGATGACGGGCAACGCCTGCTCGAAGCTCATCGGACAGCCGCCACGATCAGCAGCAGCACACCAGCCCCGCCGAGCAGCTTGTCCCTGCGCTCGTGCTGGGCAATAGCCTCCATAGCGCGTTCTGCGCCTGCCCGATACGCGTCACCCTTCGCGTCTGAGAGCTTGCGCAACCGCACTTCAGCCGCCAGCAACGCATCGGTCTGGTCGACACGCTGCCACACGATGCGCAAAGCGTTGTCGTGCAGGCTGTCGCGCTTCACAGCCGATGCGTGGAGCGAGTCGATGATCTGGCCGAGTTGCGTGATTGCCATAACCGCTGCAACCGAGTCGCCCGCCAACTCTTCAGCGCGCTGACGGATCGCGTCGGCACGTTCGACCGCCTTGCGTCCGAGCTCCTGCGCAGCAGCGACCTCAATAGCCGTCGTGGTGCGCAGCGCATCTGTCGTGTCTCTCAGAGCTTGTGTTGCCCTGCGCTCAACCTCGAGGGCATCGCCCATATCAGCCACGATGTCAGCAAGCGCGTCACCGCGCGTCAGATGCTCGAGCGCGTCGGCTTTCGCGATGCCCGCCGAGCACTGAGCCGCCACCGCAAATACCAGAGCGATGAGTGCCAAAGCGCCGAGCGCCTTCGTGGAATTACCCGTCATAATAGTTGGCTCGGTTGCGCTCGTCCTGCCAACTCTTCGCGCCTGCCCCGCCCATGACTACCGTGGTGACCGAAACGAACGGCGTCGGGTCATCGAAGTAGACCGCGAGCACAGCGGAGAGCACGACGACATAGGGAGCGATTCGCCAGAACCTCGAACCCTTGTGCCACCTGTCGTCGGTCATCGTGGTTCCGTGCGCCGTTCCCTTAGCCCGTCCGTCACCCAGCCCTCGAGCCGCTCCATCCAGCCCTGGTGTGATTCTTGGGTCGCGGTAATAGCTGCGATCTCTGCTGCCTGGTCCGAGTCAGATTTGACCAAAGCCGCGACCGACTGCTTGATGTCCAATATGTCGCGCCGCATTCCGTTAAGAGCCCACTTCATTCCGCCAACCACCGCGAGCGCCGGCATCACTAGACCGGCGATGTTGAGTGCGAGGTCTAGTGGGATATCCATGACGCTTGTCCGTTAAGGGAAGCGACCCGCAGCCCCATGCCCGCACGTCGCGGAGGCAACGCCGCACGGGACTGACAGTGACCACGGGCCGCGGTCATTCTTGAACATCCACAATGCGCGGCAACTCGCGGTCGATCTCAGCGAGAATCGACTGCACGTGGCGGGCTTCGGCGTGCAGGCGGGGTAGTCGGTACTCGATGGCTGCGAACTTCTCGTCAAGCTCGTTGAGTTGTCCCCACACCGCAGGCTCTTCAACCGTCATCACATCCATGAAGTCCATGCGCAGCTCGGCGGCTTCGACTCTAATATTTGTCAGCGCGCCCATGAGTTCACGGAACGGCTGTCCGATGCGGTCAGCCAGCGCGTCGAGCGCATTGGCTTTGTCGATGAATTCCTGTGTTTTGATATGCATTTAGATAGTCACGTCATAGGAATCAGCGTCATAGAGGATCTTTGCCCAGCCGAAGCCGGCGTCAGATGTGCCGCTTGCGCTCGTCAGGTCGGTGTCAACGAAGTAGCCGACACCAGTAGCCACCGTGTGCGCTAACCCTGTCGTAGTTACAGCCGACCACGCAGACGCACTCGCAGAGTGGGTGTTCGTCGCGATAGTGACGCCTACGGAAGACGGCGGCGTGCCGCCCGAATACGTGCCATACTTCAGCGTTGCCACGCACGTATCACCTGCGTTGCGCCGCACACCGTTCGTCTGGAACGAAGTGATGTTCGCGCCTGGTGGCAGCACGACCGGCCCGAAGATGTCGAGGTTGTTCGCAGCGGTGCCGGGATAGATGGAAGCGCCCGAATGCGTCCAACTCTCAGCTTCAGACGCGGGCATGAACTCGGGCGCCGCGATGGTCAATGTCTTCGCTACCGTGTCGATGTTCTCGAGTGCAATCGTGATGCCCTTGTGGCGTGTCGCGCCGAGCGCGTCGTTGTACGTCGCGTCGAAGCTGAACTGGCCCGTGACACCCGCGGACACCGTGAGGTTCTTCGTGACCGTGAACACCCGCGTGCCGGCTGACCACGTGCCGGAAGTCCATGACGTGGACGCTGACGCGGTGGTGGTCCCGCCCGCGCCATCGGGATACGAATAAGTGTGGTCGAACGCAGTCATCGACTCGGACAAGTCTTTGCCCGCTATCGTGATGGTGATAGTCGTGCCCGACCGCGTAGCCGTGACGTGGAACGTCGGTGGGATAAACTCGGAATCACCACGCCTTCGCTTGACGGTCCACAACCTGTCCGACCCGCCATCCTGCGTCACGTCACCGTCACCGTTCTCCGCGATGATCTCGACCCACACCATCTGCCCGATCTGGGCCTTGTGGTCTGCGGCGACATCGGCGTGCGCGGCCTCGAGCTTCAGGCTGCCGTGCTGCCCTGTCAGCGTGAAGTCTTTGGACGAGCTGGTCGGTGCAGTTGGGTCTGATGGCGTGTTCGCTGTCGTGATGCGCCCGTAGCCCCTGGAAAACGCACGGTTGCCCATCCACGTCAGTTGCACGAACCCGTCATCCTCGAACCCGATCTCAGCGCCCGTCAGCAGCGCATCGCTTTCGTAGCCGTCGTGCGTGACCGTCTCGGACGTGCCGAGTATGTCAGAGTACGCTTGCACCCATACCGTGAACTCGCGGCCCTCGAGGTCGTGACATGCCTGGATGCGTGCCAACGCCGCGACTGGCCCCCGTATCGCGTTGTCGGTGTTCGGGTCGCGACCGACGAAGCGGTCTGACTCAACCGCTATCGGGTCACCTGGCTCGAGCCACGGGTGCGGGATGTTCGAGCGGAAGCGCCAGAGCATCATGCCGTTGCCGAGCGCGGCCACGGTCCTGTCGGCTAGCGTACCGGCTACCGTCGCGTCTTCGATGTACTTGGACACCTCATCCTCGGCCCCTTCCGTGATGTCGACCAACGCACGCCCGAGCTTGGTGATGCCAGCCGAGTGCGTGACCGACTTCGTGCCGGCGTACGCGCCCTTCCCCTCGTCCTTCGTCTGGTCCCAGCCGTGCGCGACTTTGTAGCCAGTGACACGGGTGCGCAGCCCGGGCGTCACGCCGAGCATCTTCACCTCTTCCATCGGGAAAAACGCAATAGGACTCTTGCGTGTGAAGAAGTCGACCCACTTGAACCGGCCTTGGCTTTCGATCACCGAGCCGCCAGCTATCCACGCAATGCGGTTGAGTTCGGTGAGCCCTTTGCGTGTCGTGCTGATGGTTTTCGTGACGGTCGTGGATGCGTCCTCCACGCCCGGGCCGATGTAGCGAGCAGCGACACCAATTTGCCCGCTCATCAAGTCGTCGTATGTCGCCTTGAGTGTGCTGGTCGTGTAGGTCAGCGGTTGTAACGTCGATGCCGCAATCACCGGGATGTCGCGGTTCGACAGCGCAAGCGGCGAAACGCAGAACAGCTTCACGTCGGGGCCTGCCGCCTCGTAGTCGTCAATCACGAAGTCTGCGCGGTGCAGCCAGTCCTGGCGCGGTAGGTCTGGATGCCCGATCCAGATGCGCAGGTGGAGCTGCCCGACGTGGTACGTGCTGAACAGGTCTTCCACGAACGAGCGATAGTCGCGGTTGCCGTTGCGGAGCAGCGATACCTCGAGTTCAGGGATCTCCGACTGCATCGTCAGCGGGTCGACCGCCCAGGTGGTGCCGCCGAAGGTGACCAGCCCATCGACACGCTCAGACGTGACTTCACGCACGCCCATACGGCGCACTGTCGGCGTCTCTGTCGTTGCAGTCGATGGCGTGAGCGTCGTGCGGATGTCGTAGTTCTGCTGGCGCACAAATGCTGACAGGTTGGTGCCGTTGTTCGCGTACTGGTCGTGCGGGCTGGTCGCTGGGTCGGCTGAGTTGTCTGCGCCTATCACGTCACCATCGCTGACCGTTGTCCAGCCCTGCACACCGTCATCTATCTGCACGATGAATGTGGTGGACCCCGGCGTGTTGCCCTCAACGACCATCTCGAGGTCGCCGCTACCAGGCGCCGCGCCCAGGTCGATGTCGGCGGTCGTAAACGTCATGGTGGTTTCTGAGTACGTGTTGCCCTTCAGGCTGAAGTAGGGCACGCCGGCAGCTTGACCCTCGTCCTTGTACAGCGTGCCGCCCGTGTCGAGCTGCTGGTCAGACACGGCGGTGATCTGGTGGCGGCTGACCACGTGCCCGTTGTCCGTGATGTTCGTGTTGCCGGTATCGCATATCCACGAAGCGTTCGACGCCGCGACACCCTCACCCTTGAGCGCCCACACCATCAGCAGCGTCGTCGGCTTGATCGGTGCGCCGGCTTCCCGGGCCGCGAATGTGGTGACTGGCGCCGGACCCACGAGCGGGGCCGTGTCGCCCGTCTTGAACGTGAACGTGACGTTCGCCTTCGCTGCTCCAGCGGTGACGTACACGACTTGACTGATGGGCACGATGCGCCACACCGTGTCGTCCAGCGCGTTCGACAACGCTGCACCATGCAGCCGAAACATCTGCGCTGCCCACTTCGTGACTTCCTGGCCGGCGCCCGTGTCGTTGTCCAGCCGGATCACAGCGTTGTCTATCTCAATCGTCTCGACATCGGAGCCCGCCCACTCGATGACCGCGCAGTCGATTGTAGCCGAGAGCGGAGGCACGAGTGCCGTGATGTCCGAGCCAGCCGACTCCGTGACGGCTTCGGCGTGGACCGTCGCTGAACCAGTCAGCCGCACGCCGCCCTCTTCCAGCGTCTCGAATCCTGACGTTGAATTCGCCGCGTCCCAATCCGCCTCGATGTCGATGATGTCCTCCGCATCGACTGTCAATACCTCGAGGATGGGCCGCGCCTCTTGTGGATGGCGCTCTAGTCGCTGGCGTAGCGGCTCCGTGAACCCGTGGCGCATGTTACCGCTTCGCCAACTCCAACAGCCGGCGGGCCGCTTCCAGTGTGGTCCGCTCGTCCTCACGCTTATCCGTTACTTCCTCGACGGGCTGGCGTTCGGTCTTCGCAGCTTCCAGCGAGCGCACCGCAACGTCTGTGTTAGGGTTCGCCGGATATGTCACAGGGCTGACATCGTACAGCCGCTTGACCTTTTGAATCGTGCGCAGTTCGCGGCCTGTCTCTTCGTTGGTCGTTTCCCATGTATCCGTTTCGACAGTGAAGCCGAAACTCATCTGATCGACATCACCGCGGTCAATCGCTTCGCGGAGCGCAGCAGCCGAGTCGGGCAAGTCGATTTCACTGAGCAGGCCACGCTGGTCGACCGACAGCCTGAGAGTGCCCGACTTTGTGCGACCTAGCACGTGGTTGCTGTCGTGGTTCCACAGCGCGCGCACGTCGTCACTCAGCACGTCATCGAACGCGCCGGCTGCAATGCGCTCATCGAACATGCCCAGGTCGTAGACATCACCGAACGTCGCGGCGTGTCCGCGCAGGGTCATGCCGGCGTCGGTCGTGTCGGCCCTGAACTCCGCTATAGGCCGATACCGGAACTCGACGCCCTCGGGGATCTTGGTGTTGCTCATCGTTTCGTTCCTCTAGTCTACGGGTGCAGGGCTTGGGTCGCCCAGGAATGCGTGTGGAGGCATCCAGTCCTGGGTCACCACGTCGCCCGTCTGCGTGTCGCCTTGCTCCACGTCCAATTCGCGGTTCACTGTCTTGCCGTCATCGTCCAGCACGTCCCGCCTCACGAGCTTCCTGAACACCGCGCGCCGCTGCGCTATCGTCAGACTCGTTTTCAGTTCGCCCCACGTGTCAGCGATCTGCTCGGCGCCGAGCTGCTGTAGCTGCTCCCATAGCTCCGTCGACTGCTGACCGTGCAGATAGCACCACCGCCTGCCACGGTACAACACCACCGAGTTGAACTGCGATGGGCTCACGGTGTGCTCACCGCGGTCACTGAATACTGCCTTCGGTACGCGATAGAACATGGTCATGTCTGGTCGTTGTAAGCGGTGTACAGTGCCATCACAGTGTTCTCATCTGAGCCATCGTTTTCGTGCCGCGGGCGATCTTGACCACATGGTATTCCGCGAACGCGGGAATCGTTGAGCCGCGGCTGTTGATGTAGCACCGCTCACCAGCGAACGCCGCAGTGAATGTCGAGGCGCTACCTGTTCCCCCAGACCCTTCACTGCCGCCATTTATTGATTCATGGAGTTGCGCAACCGCCGACGCTGAAAGCGTTGCCCTCAGTTCTATGGTGTCGCCTATCGCGGGCGTGGTGGTCATTTGGGAGTCGGATGATGTCGTGCCATCGTCGTATTCCATGCGGAACCCAGCGGCGTCACCACGAGCGCCAATCATTAACCGTGTGTCGGTACCGTCTGTGGCCGACCCGATGTAGACAATGCCGCCTGCGCTGCCCGCGCCGCCCGGGTTATATGTCCCCGTTCCGAGCGTCACGAACTTGACATACACCGTCATCTCCTGCGGCGGGAACGGCCAGTCGAAGTACATCGAGTCTGCGTTGCGCGTGACCGTGCTGGCTACTGTCTGGATGTAGGAAGAAACGAATGGCTGGTCGACCTCGACCTGCACGCCCCAGACGTAAAGGCCACTCGCACTGTCGCCGCCGTACCAGTTTTGCCCGTCGACGGTAGCCATCCCGAAATCATGGTTCGGCGCGCTACCCCCAGAAGCGGAGTCCCACCCACTTATTGAACAGCGATACCACCCACCGCCAATGTCTTCAATCGTTGCCTTCCCATCGTTGTTGCTATTGTGCTGGGACGTGCCCACCGCACCCGTACTCAAATTGAAATACGAATAGCGGGTGGTGCCGGCCTTCGACAATGAGGTGATATACAACATCGTCCGTTCGCCGGCCTTGGCATAGCACGAAATAGACTGAGCGGTGTTGTCGGTGAGGGTCGGAACACTCCTTCTCAGTGAATGAGTGTTATCCGCTGTTCCGTCCTCCACAAACTTGTCAGCCGTCGTCGTCCCGTCAGGGGCCACCACCGCGTTCGCGGAGACGGTCAACCTAATTTTCGACCACGCCGCATTGTCCGCTTGCTCCGAATACGTCCACCCGTTGGTCCGCGCACCCTCGAGTAGCAGCGTGGGCGTGTCCCGAGTCCCGTCAGAATCCGTGTCGACCCATTCGACGCGGGGCACATTTGAGCCGGCAGATTTTAGCACGCCATCCCTCTCGATCAGTGACCCGTCTGAGGATCGTGTATGTGTCTCGGCGTTGTCTTCCCACGTCGCCGTTCGACGTGATAGAGTGCCGTGTCGTGTAAGGCTTTCGCCGCCGAAGAATCCAAGGTCCGCTGCATCAGCCATGTCAATTCGGTGCGGGTTCGTGTTCGACCAGTGCCATGCTCACCGTGCGGTCGGTCCACGCATTGTCGTACGGCGCACCGAACACGCCAGGCGGGCTCATCGCGAGCCAGGCACGCTCGGCCATATCAGTGTCGGGCACGTACCACATCGCGAACCCGCGCCAGAACAGCGAGTGGATGTGATAGCGCACGTCACTGTATTCCTGCTCGCCTGACAGCCTGACGGTGACCGTCGCGTTGCGCCTCTGCGCTTTACGTGTCGAAGCGGCCCACAGCGACGGACTCAGCACCTCGTCATAGACCAACTCGCGCGCCTCATCGTCCCACGGACGCACCGGATTGATGTCCGGCGTCCACGACTTGCCTAGCCATAGCCCGACTATCTGCGGCTTGTAGCCCGAACCACCCGCGTCTATCACCAGCCGCCAGTATTGGCCGACGTGCCCGTTGAATGCGATGACTACCGCGCCTTCCTCGGTACGCACCGGATGACTCGCGTCTAGCTTGTTGCCGTAGAACGTGTTGGTCGGGACGGTCACCGCGAACACTTCCGTGTACGTCGTGAACGCTGACTGGTCCGACTTCCGCAGCCGGATCGTCTTGCCCGCCAGGTTGTGGTTACGGTCGAGGACCAGCGTGTCAGCGTACCTCGGGCGGTCGCACGCTACGTTGACATACGTCTCGCTGTTCGCTGTCGTAGGTGTCCAGTGGTCGCGTGCCTGACGCCTGGCCGAGCCGACGCGCACGGCGTCCTTGCCGCTCGTCGCCTCTTCCGCAGTCACCGTGTGACCAGTGAACAGCGTGACATCAAAGAACGATTCCGCCAGGAAGCGCGCACTCATCCGACCACCGCCATCGGCACGGGCACGCGCAGAACTTGGCCGAGCTTCTGCTTGCGGTTCTGTCGTACCGTGATGGCGTCAGCCAGCTTCTCACCAGATTGCCCGACGAACGTGATATTGAACACGTTGTCGCCGCCCACCATAGATGCGGTGTCGGCGCGTGACGTGACGTTGGCCGGACCCTGCACCAACTCGGGGCCACGCTCGCCAACGATGCCAATCTGACCGGCACCGATAGTGCCACCGCCATCGAAGAACCCGAACGACTTGCCGATGCCACCCACGAAGCTCGAGCCCGGGAACATCGCCTGCAAGCCCTTGAAGATGGCGAACTTTACAGCCAGCTTCGCGAGCTGCTTGCTCATGTCCTTCACCATGTCACGGATCGCGAGCTTGCTCGTAAACGCAGCGTCGACAAACGAGTTCGCCATGGCGGCACCGAACTGCCGCAAGTCCTCCGTGAATCCCTTGGTGGCTTCGGCACCCATCTCCGCCGAGTGCTTCAAGTCATTGAAGACGTGTATAGGCATGTCCCTTAGACTTTGGCCGACACCATCGAGCAATAGCCCGAGTTGCGTGAAGGTCTGGTTGCCCTGCTGGAACCCGAGCGTGGCAGCACTCGCCTCATCCAGCGCGTCAGTAAGCGATGCGCCACCACTGCCGGCGATGACTTCGGCCATGACCGTCACGTCACTCGTCACATCACTCGTCGCGCCAGCGAGCCCCACGATTGCCAGTTTCGTCTCTTCCGCCGCGGTGCGCATCAGTCGCAGGTTCCGCATTGCCGCGAATTGGGCGTCTTTGTCCCAGAACTTGATCGCAGCCGCGAGTACACGCACCTGGGCAGCGAACACCGCGGACTCGGCGCCCATAATTTGCAGGCCCTTGATGAACGCACCGAACTTCTCGATGCCCACACTCATCACGGGAAGCAACGCCGCAGAGATGTCTTCCTTGATGTTCTGAATCTCAGCACCCAACTGCCGCGCTTGGTTCGCGGCGCTGTCCTGTGTCCTCGCGAGGTCGCCAATGGCGAAGCCGGCGCGCTCCGTGATGAGTTGCAGCGAAGCCGTTGCTTTCTCTTGGTCGGTCAGGCTTTTCGCTGCGGTCTTGCCGGTGTTCGCCAACGCTCGAGTCTGGACATCAGATTCACGCAGCACGATGCCGAGCCGCTTGAGCTGTTCCCTCTCCCCGGTCAATGCCGCCTGGATCGCCAGGCTCGTTTCCTGGATCGGGATGTTGTTGAAGCTGGACAGGTCGCCTGCGAGCTCCACCACCTGCGTCGAGAACTGTGCGGAGGCTTCCTGCGCGAAGCCCATACCCTGCACTATCGAGCCAGTGGTGGCAGCGATGGCTTGCGCTTGCTCTTTCGACAGCCCCGCGAGCGTGCCGAACTTGTCGATGAAGCCCTGTACCTCGTTGGTGCTCTGGCCGAAGACGGTCGCGAACTTGCTGCCCGTCTCTTCGACCGTCGAGCCGAGTTCAAAGGTCTTTTTCGCGAGGAAGCCCGCACCCGCGGCGCCGGCCAGCGCACGCCATGAGTTCTGCAAGTCGAACGACTTCTGGCGTAGACCCGCCATGGTCTTCGTAGATTTGCGTATGCCCGTTTGCAGCGTCGACATGCCGCGCAGCGCATCTTTGACATCGGCGCCTACACGTATGAAGAGGTTGGCGAGCGGACTAGCCACGGAGCACTCCCCTGCGCAGTTCGTTGCTCACCACTTTCACTGCCATGTCCCCGTCTTCATCGAACGTCGGGCGCATGAACGGCTGGGGTGCCATGTCGAATGTGCCCAACTCTTGGAACATGCCGTGGAATCCCAACTTGGCCGGCCCGACATCGAAGACGGCGCGTTCGCTCGTCACCTTGCTCGGGTGCTTGATGATGCTCATCTCGAGGTCACCATGCTGCCGGGGCGCTCTGGTTTCCATCCCATGCACTAGCACGTCAGCGCCAGCGGCCACGGCAGCTTCTAATGCACGACCCTGGACGGCCTCAGAGACACGCCGCACCGCGCGCTCCAATTCCTCCACGCCATCGAGCCTGACGAACGTGTTGGACATTTTGAGGTCGCGGTGCGCGCCTTTGGACTTGAATACCCTAGCCACGCCGCCTCGCTTCCGTGATGTCTACCAGATGTTGCATGTGTCTCGCTTCCGCCTGTTCTCGCTCTAAAGCAATCCAGTCGGCCAACTCAGTCGCCGGCATCTGCTCCACTTCCCACGCAAACTTCCCCAGCTTCTCCGCGACGTGGAGCACCCAACGCCGCGGAGCCGTCAGTTTCCCTCAGACGCCCCCAGACCATTCAACCGCAGCACCATCTGCAAAACGCGGTTGACTGCGACGGCGCTCTTTTTTTCCAGCCGCTCGATGTCGGCGGGCTTGAACAACGCCTGCCCGTCACCGTCCACGACCGACGCCACGAGCAAGTCCAGCCCGTTCGCGTCCTCGAACTCGAGTGCTTCGCCTGCCGTGAATCGCCGTAGGAACACCTCGCCACCCCACTCTCGGACTTCCAACGCGACCGGCTCGAGGTCCGGCGCACCCAAGATGTCGTCTCTACTTAGTGCCACATTGCCCCCTCACGCATATGCGTTAGCTCGAAGTCGAAGAGGTCAGCGCGCCCGCGCTCACCAGTCCAACGGTCACCACCAGATTGTCACCGACCGCGCCGCCCGTCTCATACGACTCCACGAGGCACGAGCCGGTGTAATGCTTGTTTGCCGCACCAGCCGCCGCGGTCGTCGGGCGCATCGCGAACGCGACCGTGGTGCCGACTAGCGCGAAGTATGGGTCGGCGGTGTCGTAGTTGAGTTCAAGCGTTGCAGACCAGTTCTTGATGCCGCCAGCATTGACTTGCGTGCCGTCCCCGAACGCGGTCACGTCCACGGCATTCGAGCCGTAGCTAACGGTGCAGCTTCGCACGCCAGTGCGCTCCGAGCCCAGCGAAACGAACGGGGTCAGGTATGGGCCAAGAATTGCCATGTGTTTGTTCCTCTATTTGTCGTTGTACGTCGCGGATGTACTGCGGGTGAACGTCGCCAAATTCGCATTGAATGCAGCTTCAAACAGCAGCGGGCTGTACTCAGTTACGAACACTTGAAAGTCAAGCCTCCACCTGTGGCGCTTACTCTTCACGTCGAATGTGTACTGGTCATCGATTAGATGGCAGTCAGACACCAGCACGCCAGCCGGCGTGTCCTGCCAGCGGTTGAGTAGCCGCACGACATGCGCGCGGATTTCCCTGGCACCGTCGTATCCTGACTCACCTACCTCGGTGTCCTTGTCGATGATGTCGACCTGAAAACGAGGCTGCTCGGGTCCGGCATCGGCGCCGAACGAGAGCGTGCGCGCCCGCGAGATCGGCACGAACGAAATGGCTGGGTACGTCTCGCCCATCGGGACACGGCTGGGGTAGATGCGAGCACCCACGAGCGCGGTCAGCGCGGCGTCATCGTTCAGCCGGTCGAACAGCGCGGCGTCGGTCATGTCGTCCTCTTGACTGCCACGAGGTCGAGCACCTTGCCAAGCCCGTCCACGTCAACCACCGCCTGGATGTCCCACAGGTCCGTCGTGCTCGGAAACGCCACACGATGTTCGGTGGACACGTCGGAGCGGTGCCGGATACGGAACACCGAGCGGAGTACCGTGGCTTCCGCGCCACCCTGCACGAACTCGCTGCCGCCGCCGCTCGTCACCTGGGCGCGTACCGTCGCGAGGGTCGCCCACGTACGGATCGGTGCGCCCGTAGGCGACCGAGAGTAGCCCGTGCTGGTCTGGAGCGTGACAAGCTCGCGGAGTGCGCCGGCCCGTACCCTGACGCTCATGGCACATGCGGGATGCGGTTGGCCCAGAGCAATGTTTTGACCGTCTGCTCGACCTCTTGGGAGATGGTGCCGACCACCACGCTCTCACGGTTCTCGAACCAGTGCCCGCCAAGGAAGCGCACCGCGTGCCGAATGCTCGCCGGCACGTTGGTCGAGCCGAGATAGCCAGAAACGAAGTCGCAACGCACCGCGTTCACGCTTTCCAGCGCGGAGGTCGGCCAGGCGACACCCGACTTGAGCACCACCCGCCCGGGCTCGCTCTCCGCGTCCACGATGTAGTTGGTCGATGCCACGCTGGTGTACGTTGAGCCGCCTGCCGCTCTGTAGCTGACCGTGAGCGTGTACGTGCTGCCAGTCAGTTGGCGCGGCAACTCAAGCGGCCCAGCCGGCCATGTGTCGCTGCTGAAGCGCAGCGTGGAATGCAGCAGCGTCCTGCCTAAAATCTTCTCCACGAGATCCGCCGCCGCGGCTGACATCACAGCCAGCTCGGTGTCGTCGGACGTTGAGCCCCGTACGTGTGCGCGTAGATCCGTCGTCGGCACGACAGCCGAGTATGTCGTGGCAGTCAGGACGCTCATCGGCATATCGTCAGACCTCCGTCCCAGGCCAGTTGTTGAGTTGCCAGTCCATTATCTCTAGGGCGCCGGTACAGCCCGCGATGATCTGTTGCGCACTTGCGAGTTGTTCCTCGGCTTTCGCCTTGAGATCCTTGACCTCGGTCTGCTTTTGCCGCGCCTTGAAAAACATGGGGTTGAACTCGAAGGCATAAAGCTCGCGCGCCTTCAGCAAACTCGACCGCTGCGGGACATAGAGAGCCATAGACGGGTGGAAGTCGATTGCGCCGCAGAAGTACTCGAGGCTCGGACGCTGCAATCCATACTCGTTGTTGCCTGACTCGCTCAACTCCATGTCGATTCCCCACAGCCCGACCGTTGTGCTCTGCAACTCGAGCGCGTCGTGCTCCATGATCGCCAACGCCATCAGATAGCTGACCGTGTTCGTGAAGTATCTGCGCTTGAACAGACGCGTGATGAGGTCTATCGGATACACGTGCCCATTCTGGCAACGCGAGACGTACGCGTCCTGCACATACACGGGCACGTCGGTCGTTTCGAGCCAGGACGTGTAGACTTCGCGCGCCCTCGCTGATGCCGTTTCTTCGCCCACTGTCCACGTCTTGCACACGTTCTCCCAATGATGCAGCTCGAACCACCGACTGATACGCGGCACTCGATCATACAACCGGGACAACCCCCAGATCTCCCAGGACTCGTCAGCGAATGGCGCTTCCTCGAAGCCTGGAGCCGTCCCGATAATCGCTATCTTGCGCTGCGTTGCTCGTAGCTCGTCGTTGTGACCCTCGCCCACCCCGCCTTCACCGCTCGCAGCGCCGCTGGCTCGCTCAGTCGCACCGTGTCGCCCACCCTCATCTTCCCGCGGGCTGATGTCACCAACAACACCACCGTCGTCGTGTTCACTCACTTCGCCCCCTTGCCTCCTACATGAAGGGTCGGGGGCCAGCCCGCAGGCTGACCCCCTCACCATTAACCGCTACTACGCGGTGCTGACCACGATGCAGCGAATCGGCTTCTGTGCCGGCGCGGTGCTGCCGAACGTCGACCGACCGTCGATGCGACCGAACCCAATGAGGGCGGTCACATCCTCATCCGCGAACCGCTCTTCCAGTCTGCGCAGCGCAAACGGGCCAGCGTCACGGACGGTGTAGTGGCTGAAGTCACCGAAGAAGATCGGCTTGTTCTCGCTCGTGCCGAACGAAGCCAGGTTCTGGTTTATGGTGACTGGGTAGCCGAGCAGGAAGTCGGGGTCACCCGCCTGCACGCTCGGTGCCCACAGGAATGCACCGCTGGAACCCTCGCGCAGCTTGCGCACGAGCACCCGCGTTGCGTCGTTGAACATCCAGCGTGCCATCATGCGGTACGCAGGGTCAACAGCGTTTTCGAGGTCTAGCAGCTTCGCGACAGTGATAGCCGACGCAGCTACGTTGACCGCACCCGTCGAGTCGTTAACGATGCCGTGCGGCCCGCTTGACTCGGTGCTCGAGCGCGTGGCAAAATGCGCCTCAGTAGCCCGCCCGATGCGCACCGACATGGCGTTCCGCACATACGCCTCGATGTCGATGCCCGAGTCAGCCAGCAACTCGGTCGACAATTTGATCGGGCCGCTCGTGTACTTAGGAGCCTCGAGCGTCACCGAACCGAACGGCACGTGCGTGCTGTTCGTCGCTGCGGTGGCTTCCGCGATCAGCGAACCGACGTTGCCGGTGTCGTCTGAAGTCGGCACGGTCATGTCGCGCCCGTCGCCCGTCGCCAGGACGGTAGCCGTGGCACGAATCCCACCATACGCCTTCATCGCCGTCCGCACCCGCGAATCGAACTCCGTTGGGACGGTGATCCCGCCCTTCGCGTTCGTGCCCACGAGCTGCTGGGCAATCGCACGAGTCTCCTGCAAGAACTCGCGATTGTCCGCGGACATGTCACGCCAGCCTCGGCGGATGTAGTCGTCCATTGCGGCGCGGTGCAGTTCGTTGCGCTCCTCGGCGCTGACTTCTTTCTCACCGAACTGGCGGTCTTCCGTCAGCCGGCGTTGCTTCGCGTCCAAGTCGGCCTGCACACCTTGAAGTGCGGCATCGCGCTCTTCGATTGCGGTGTACTGCGTCTCGAGACGGGCCATGTCAGCCACGGCACCGTCCCAGATGACCTGCTCCTCGGAGTTCAGCTCTGCGCGGCCTTCTGCATCCGCGGTGTCATGGGCGCGCTTCGCCGCTTCCCATGCCGTCGCGCGTTGCTCTCTCAGCTCGCGGGCTCTATTCAGGGACATTGTTGTCACCTTCGTCAGTCGTTGTCGTTTGCGCCTGACGAACGAAAAAGCCCGCCAAAGGGCGCACGGATAAGTCCTCCGCACACAGTCCTTCGGTGGGCTGCTATTGAGCTAGTCCCGCCTATAGTCTGTCTTCTGGCCTTCCTGCCGTCGTGGTCACGCCATTGGGCTTGTGACCGAAGATGACCGAAAGTCGCTACAAGAATCTAACGCATATGCGTTAGTGGTCAATAATCTGCCAACCGGTGAGCGATCTTTGTGCCGCCTTTGGGTCTGGCCGGCTTCGATATCCTGCGCAGCATCGGCTTGCCACAGTTCGCGCAGTCCGGCGCGTCATCAATGGCACGAAGCGCGCGCAGTTCGCAGACCAGCGTGCCGCAGCCGCACCCGTATTCGATTAGCGGCACAAAGCCTCCGTAATGATGGTGCCCGCTGGCGTGTTCGCGGTGAGCGTCTGCCCGACCAACACGTGCCGGTCGACCCACCTATGGCCCGTGCCCGGGCTGAGTAGCGTGATGTGCGACTCAGTGAGCACGGTGCCCGCTGGCAAGTCGGCAGACGTGGCACAGGACCGCTCGAGCTTTCGCCTCGCGTGTTCGCTCGCGGGGTGGCGGTCGATGTGCCCCGAACCCATCGCCAGCTCGGTGTTGCGGATGTCGCGCACCATCCTCCACAGCCCGTCACGCGCGAGGCTGCCGGCGTGGTCCGTGCCGCGCATCGACCTGTCGAGCGTCACATGCTTCTCGATGACCGTGGCGCCAAGGGCTACGGCAGCGACCGCTGCAACAATGCCCTGCGAGTGGTCCGAGTAGCCGACCGGGAAGCCGAAGTGCGAAAGTGTGTCCAGACACCGCAAGTCGAGTGCCCTGAAGTGTGCCGGATACGACGACACGCAGTGCAGCAGCGTGATGTCGTCGTGATAGTCGACCACGGTAGCAATTGCGTCTGTGATATCGGTGACCGATGCCATCCCCGTGCTCATGATCATGGGCACACCCGTCTCTGCCATTCGCTCGAGCAGCGGCAGGTTCGTCAGGTCGCGGCTCGCGACCTTCAAGCGATCCGGCGTGAACGTCAGCCAATCGACGCACCTTGGCGCGCACAGCGTCTCCACGAAGTCGAGCCCGTGCGCTTTTGCGTACGTGTAGAGCTCCGCGTGTTCGGCAGGCGACAACTCGAGCGCAGTGCGGTGCTCGCCGTACGTCGCGCCGAATGCGTGCGGGTTATCGTACGCCTTCGCCATCATCTCAGGTGTGCATTCGTGCTCGAGGTCGCGCATCGTGAACTTGACCGCATCCACACCGCGCGTGTCAGCATTCGGGGAGTGGTCCGGCGTTGGGCGCACGCACATGTCTATCAGCGCCTTCGCCATCGTCAGCGAGCCGCTATGATTCTGGCCGATCTCAGCCACGATATACGTCACACCGTCGACTCCCCGAAAAAACGCACATCACTCACAGCGCGGTCATCGACGTACACGTCCGCGGCAAGCTTATGACCGACCCGAAGCTGGTGGTACTTGAGCCCCCAGCCGTCTATCTGCTGTCGGGTGCGCAGTGCCCAGAGCTGACCCGTGCCAGAGCCGCGGGCGGTGTCAATGGTGATGAAATTGCCGGCTTCGTATAGCCCATTCACCACTGCGATGCGGGCAAGTAGAGGCTCGGCCTGCATGTAGTCGCTCGAGTCGGCAGTACACAGCGTGCCGTCAAGGTCGAACACGTACCTCACGACGCCGCCGCAAGCAGCCGCGCCACCTTCAAGTCGAAGGGCGTGTCGATGTCCCAGGATCGTTCCGCAGGCATGTAGTAGCCGCGCGTCTGTGGCCCGAAGTATCCGCCAGCCGTCCTCCATGCCGAGCACCACGCAGCGTAAACCGCACCATTGACCACCATGCGCCGAGCCCAATACTGGCGCGGGTGACACCAGTCGGCAGACATGTGCCGGATGACGTTGCCGTCCCACAACTCCACTAGCGTGCTCGGGTACTCAGCCGGCGCAGTCATGGACACGACCGCGGTGCCATCGTTCAGCATATCCAGACAGCCGTCTATGTCCTCTGACGTTCTGAACGGGCACGTCGGGAATAGCCGCACAATGATGTCGGGCTCGCCCACCTCCGCGAGCACGTGCCGCTCTACGTCCTCCACCGTGTAGCTGCCGTCACCTGTCGCGAGTTCAGGCGGGCGTTGCACTACCTCCACATCTGGGTAAGCGAGGTCTGCATAGTCGGTCGTGACCACTATGCGCGTCACAGCCGCGCCGCGAGCTGCGTCGATTGCACGCTCGAGCAGTGTACGCCCACCCACTCGCTGCAAGTTCTTGTCCGGTATCCCTGCGCTACCCGCTCGAGCGGGGATGATTGCCAATGTGTCCATCTGCCTCCTGCGTGGTGTCTATCCCGCCACAACTGTGCAGTCACAACCTCTGTGCGCGGGCGGGTGGCCTACGTTTCGCTTCGGTTTCAGCGGCGTGTCGGCGCCTTCCGGCTGGAACTCTTCGCCCTCACTAAGAAACGCGCCGGAACCGCCCACACGTTTCCCGTTCAGCGCGCGGCAATAGGGGCAGGTGTCCCCGAGCGCGCGCCACACAGCCGCGAACCCCGCCAGCGAGAAGACGAGTTTCGCGATACCGTCACCGAGCTGGACGGGCTCAGATGCGGCGTACCGCGCTGCACGCGGCTTCGACTCGCCAGCACCCTCGTCCCACTCTGCCAACCGGAGGTCAATGGCGGAACCAATGTCATCGGACTCGCGCACGATCTGCTGGAGCTGGCCGCGGCTTGACGCCGAGTATCGGTCACTAAACGACTGCGTGTACATCTCGCTGAACTCGCGCACGTCAGGCGCGGCACGGTCGATCTCAGCAGCGGCAGCACTCGCAACCGCGTCACCGTACGACACGAACAGCGCGCCGAACTGCGAGCGCACGAACTCGGGATGTTCACCGAAGTAGAAGTCGTCCAGCCACGCAGAGAACTGGCTGGAATCACGAGCCCACGCCCTGCGCACGTTGCGGATCTCGCCGCGCACCATCCGCGCCGCGGCATCACTGAACAGCGGAGCGAACGACGCACGCAGCCCGATGCGTTGCGTGTGGCTGCGCTTCTCGGTTCTGTCATCGCGTTGCTCGGGCTTCGCGACCGCCACGCCCTGCTCTGCCAGTATCAGCTCTGCACGCTCGGCCACCGTCAGGTCATCCACCGCGTCCAGCGGGATCATGTTGACCTGTATGAACGTTCTGTCGCCGCCTGCTATCGGATTGTCGTTCTCCTTCGCGCGAATCTCGTTGGGCGTGATGCTGCCCGTCTGCATCCGCGTCATGTAGAACGCGCCGCGCTTCTCAACGTCGCCGCGCAGCCGGCCCGCACGCACATACTCGACGTACATGCCATCCGCGCGCTCTGCGTCGGTCAGCAGCCTGGTGGTCATCGCTTGCTCGTCACGAACCAGCCACGGGTCCAACGTGTCCTGCATAAAATCAATGTTCTGCTCTTCGATGTTGCTGAAGCTGGCGTCGGACAAATCGCCAATCTTGTGCGGCGCGATACGGAACCAGCGCGCGACCTCGCGCACTTGGAACTCTCTGGTGTCCAACATCTGCGAGTCTTCGGCTGACAGGCCAATTTGCTGCCACTCCACGCCTTCCTCGAGCACCGCGACACGGTGAGAGTTCGCGTTGCCGCCCTGCGCCGCGTCCCACTGCGCCTTCAACCGCTTGCCAGCATCCACAGACAGCGACTCGGGATGGCTCAGAATCCCTGCGGGGCGTGAGCCGTTGGAAAAGAAGCGGGAACCGTATTCCTCGGTAGCCAGGCCCAGCGCGAAGCTCTCGCGCGCGTGTTGCAGCACCGACCAGCCTACGATTCCATCACCACCCATCGCCGGCACATTGAGCATCCTGTCAGCCGGCACGGACTCCTCCACGTCGCCACCCGTGACGAGGTAGAATAGCGTCCCGTCCCGGTCACGTCTCGGCTCGACCGCAGTGGGTGGGATCAACCACAACTCGACCACTCTGCCCCTGCCGTCGCGGATGATCTCAGCGTATTTGTTGCCGCGGAGCAGCTGGTGTCCCGTCCCCGCCTCGCGGTACGCTATCGCGGTCATCTCAGGATTCGGCGCGTCGTGTAGCACACCCCAAAGCGGATGCTGGCGCACCTCGCCAATCACACCGCTGGCGTTTTTCTGGTAGAGTTTGAGCGGCAGGCTTCCTACCGCTGACGCAATCACGTTAGTCGCTGCCCACACAGCGGACAGGTTCAAAGCCTTCGCCTGGTTGACGCGCACACCCGCAGCCGTTTGTCCACCACCACCGAACACGTCGAGCCACGTCGTGATACCATCCGACAGCGGAACGTTCGGGTTCTCGAGCGCGTCGAATCGCCGCTCCATCGTCTCGTAAAGTCCCACGATCACCTAAGCCTTTCGGATTCTGAGCCCGAGATAGGCCAAGTAGGCGCCTCCAAGCGCCAGCCCTACCCGCCAGTCGATTGCAGCTACGCCAACCGCAGCTGCTATGCCGCCTCCGTAAATGTGCCAGTCACGTATATCGAACTTCACAGTACCAGCAGCTCGCCGGCTTCGTATTTGCTTTCGCGCGGCCCCTCGTCAGCGAGCGCCCTGCCCATCGCGATAATCAGTGCGACCGCCGGGTCAATCTTCTTTTCACGCGACTCTTTGCGCGGGAACACGTTGTCGTTGCGGTCCTCTTGCGCTGTCACGTTGCCGATAGCCCACGACAGCACTGGATTGCCGTCGTGGTGAATTCGCCCGTCTTCAATAAGCGCCTGAATCATCTTCATCGGCTCCGACAGGTTCTTGGCTGTCATGTGGACCTCGACAGCCTCCAGGCCAGCGTTCATGATGTGCGTGGTGACTTGTGCGGCGTTCCATGGGTCCGTGCCCACCTGCATAACCCGCACCTGTTCGGCTGAGTCGATGATGTCGGCCTCGACATAATCGTAGTCGGTCAGGTTGCCAGGTGTCGCGAGCAGATGCCCCTGGCTCGACCAGCCGTAGTAATGCCGGTTCTCCGCGGGTTTCGTCTGCTCTTCTGGGAGGTAGTAGCGCCCGAAGACGTAGAAGTGCATCGCACCCTCAAGCTCTCGCTTGAACACCCACAGCACAGCCGTGAGGTCGAGCTTCGCCGCGAGGTCCACACCCAGCCAACTCTGCTCGCCTTCGAACTGGTCGAACGTAAGGCCCGGATCGCCTAGCTGGCGCCACTTCTCGAGGTTGAAGTACGGACTGCCGGCGGTCACCCACACGTTCAAGTGTTTCGTCTTGAACGTCGACTGTTTGCGCGGATTGTTGATCGCGTCCCGCTGCTGCGAACGCAGATGGTCAGCGAACAGCGAGACACCGATGTTTGGGTTCGCCATCACTAACGCCTCTTCGCTCGTCCAGTCCACGCCCTCGTCTATCGTGTAGATGACGCCAAAGAAGTCTGGATTATCTACCGTGCCCTCGAGGATGTCGATGAGTTCGCCGCGGAGCGCGTAACATGGGCCAGCGGTATCGGAACCCGCAGTGGTGATGACCCACGCCATCGGCTGCTCGCGCGAGCCCATGCCCGTCAACATCGTGTCGTACTGCTCCGACGTTGAGTGCTCGTGATACTCGTCTGTGATGCTGAAGTGGGGTGAAGCTCCGTCGCCTGGCTTGCCGATTAGCGGCTCGAACTTCGCGTTGACTCCGAGCCGTGAGAGGTTCTTAGCGTTCACGTCGATGCCGTAGTGTGCCACCAGGGGCGCGGTGGATTTCGCCATCAGACGAGCAGGGCCGAACACTTCCCAAGCCTGCTTTTCTGTCGTCGCACCCGAGTAGATTTCGGCACCGAACTCGCCGTCCTCGGTGAACATATAGTTTCCTAGCGCAGCCGTGCCCGTGCTCTTCGCGTTCTTCCTTGGCACCTCGACGTAGACCCGGCGGAATCTGCGTTTACCGTCTTTTCGCATCCAGCCGAACGGCACCAGATAGGTGAAGCACTGCCATTCCTCGAGCTTCAACCGCTCGCGCCGGTCAGCCCACACACCTTTCACGTGGGGCATCAGCTCCATGTAGGCGCCGAGCTTGTTGGCAGCTTTCGCATCCCACACGAACACGCCAGCCTCGAGGTCATCGAGATGACGCTGACACGCCAGCCGCACGAGCCGGCACGCGATTGCCCTACCATCGACCACATCCTGAGCGTAGCCGGTGGCGCGGTCGGCGTACGTCAATCCACGACCCCAAGAGCACCGAACGGGTTCGCCTCTGGTGGCTCGCCTGCTGCCGACACACCTCCGCGCCCTGCTGGAGTCATCCCGAATCGGTCTAGCATCATCCGAAGCTGCGTCACTTCGGCGGCTGTCGGCACCTCACCTCGGTCCCATGTCTGCCGGCTGGCTCCGTGATAGTTCGCTAGCAGGCAAAAGGCGTCCAAGTCGGGGGCAGTCATCACACGTTGCGCCTCGAGCTGCGGCATGTTGCGATTCCAGAACTCGACGGCTTCGGCTGACGCGAGCGGCCAGGGCGGCTTAGCGCCCGTCGTCACCCTGAACTCGGGTTCTGAGCCGTCGCGATCCTTGCGCGATGTGCCCTGCAACACCTTCAGCGCCTTCGGCTTCCGTGGGTTCGCCATCACGCGCCACCCGATTCCCGTGGCGGGGTGCCCAGATCTCCAAGTGACCGCGC
>Ga0208029_1000255_pt1 | contig 36508 bp, 43 predicted proteins | sample MalvireepMed_s12_FD_184242 | JGI IMG/M metagenome (GOLD analysis project Ga0208029, IMG submission 184242) | Marine viral communities from the Global Malaspina Expedition - Malaspina viral metaG DeepMed_s12 (SPAdes) (version 2) | ecosystem: Environmental > Aquatic > Marine > Oceanic | place... | reverse complement strand
CTGGTACAATGACAACCACTCCGTAAGCGCAGAGATAACGTCTGTGGTTATGCCTTACACACTTATCAGGTGACCCTATGGCCCAATGGATCGCACTCTCCAAAACCCAGCACGCAAAACATTCCTACCTTCCCCGCCAGGGCTATACCTTTGCTGTGAATCAGACCGTAGCACCGGTGCTATTGGCGGAATTACCCAAGTTGATACCGCACTACGCCCTGGGTTTTATCAAGCAGGAAACCGGCTATCAAGCGGTTGCCTTATTGAGTCTGGATGGTCAAAACAACCTCTACCTGCATAGCGATGGGCGCTGGCTGGGCAGCTATGTTCCCGCCTCACTACGCGGTTATCCCTTTACCCTCGCCAATACCGAGGAGGGGCAAAAAGCCTTGTGTGTGGATCAAGCGCATCTGAGCGAGGAGCAGGGCGAGCCGCTGTTTGATGAAGAAGGCAACTTGGCACCGACCGTTCAGCGTACGGTGGAATTTCTCAACCAGTGCGAGCAAAACCGCGAGCTTACGCGGCAGGCTGCTAACGCGTTGGCAGAGGCCGGTGCCATTGAACCCTGGCCCTTGAAGCTTGAGCGCGGCGAAGGCCAAGAGCCGATCAGCGTGAACGGCTTGTTTCGTGTCGATGAAAAAGCCTTAAACGCCCTGGAAGGGGAGGCGTATGCCCAGTTACGCGGTGGCCCGATGGCACTGGCTCACGCCCAGATGTTTTCGATGAGCCAGCTTAGCCAGTTAAGCGAGCGCGCTAAGTTCCATGCCCAGCACGCGACCCAAGAAGTACCGGAAAACCTGGATAGCGTGCTCGATGGTGGGGATGATGACGAGCTAACGTTTGATTTTGACTCGTGAGAATGGTGTAGTGGTGAAAAATTCCTTGAGCGCTTTTTTGGTTAAACCGTGATCAGATCAAGGCTATCATGCGGCTTTGGTTGGGCCGCTTGGTGTATATTTCGGGATGTTCAATGTGCAGGACGGCTTCAGGTCCAGCGTTCACGGTGTAGCTTGCAGAATTACGGGTATGGGCTGGCCTTGGCTTTCGCCAATGAGTGCAGGAAGTGGGACGATTGGGTGTGTTGGCCTAGCGGATCAAGCGCTCAACCGATAGCTATGGTGAAGTCCTCCCAGCCATGGGATGGCTTCCAGGCGACAGCGGCTTGGGTTATGGCCAATGTCACTATCGTTCGCGGCTACCGGATCGATGGGCATAGGTGGCTCGCCGTCATTGGCCATGTGAGGGCGGGCGGTATTGTAGTACGTCCGATATTCGCTCAGCAGCCGGTTAAGCTGCCGGAGGTTCAGCACCACGATGGATGAGAGTAATTCTTCTTTCAGGGTGCGGTTGAAGCGCTCGACCACGGCGTTTTGCCATGGGCAGCGATAGGCAGTGCGCCGAACACGCATACCGAAACTCGGCAAGGTATGAGCGGCGATGTGTGCAAAGATGCTGTCCCGATCCATCAGCATGATACCGCCTCTAGCCTCGTCAAACGGGAATGCCTCGCGGATTTGCTGGGCTACCCATGCGCTGGTGGGGTTATGGGTCGCCCGTGACCAGATCAGCCGACGGCGTTTATGGTCGACGATGTTCAGGATAAACACCTGGCGACAAAGTGCGTCTTTTGTGGTTTTGAAGTCCATGCTGCAGACGGCATGGTTATGAAAGAGGGTTGGCCAGCCAGGATCTTGGTGGCGGCTTGTGTTGGTGCCGGGCGGATGTGGCGTCAGGCCGTGCTTCTTGAGGATTCGTATCACGGTATTCTTGTCGATGGGATGCCTGAGGTCATGTCGCAATATGGCGGCTACGCGGCGAGCGGAATAACCACGGTTATTGCGATGCAGTGTCAGGATCCAGTCTTCGACATAGTCCAGTGTTGGCGGGCGACCACTGCGCGGCCCTGCCAGAGACTTGCGGTGCCAGATCAGCCGTAACTGCCGATGGCACCATCCTACGATCGTCACGGGGCGAGGTAGAGTCGTTCCGAGGTACCAGGGCAGCAGCGGTGACAGTCGACGATAATGGCCGTGCTGATTCCCGAGAAGAAAGCCACCAAATCCAGATAGAAATACCAATACGACTATGACCAACATTCAGGCTCCATTTCCTCCCGTGTAAGGGCGTCGCATCCTAGAGGGGGATCCCATCCCACGACAGGAGGTAGAAGCATGTCGGTTCACTGTCCGAGCTGCGGCTCGCATCACGTCATCACCCGCAACGTCGGGCGCAAGATAGGCGGCGCTACCGGGGCCGCCGCCGGTACTGCGTCAGGTGCTGCCGGGGCTTTGTCAGGGGCCAAGGCCGGCGCCCTGGTGGGTGCCGTGGGCGGTCCCCTGGGGGCCACCATCGGCAGCTTGGCCGGGGCCGTCTTTGGCGGACTGGTCGGCGGCACCGCAGGCGGCATCGCCGGTGCCCGCTTGGGCGAGGAGCTGGATAGCAAGGTGCTGGATAACGTCGAGTGCCGTCAGTGTGGTCACGCCTTTCGTCCCCACGTCGAGTAGGCCCCGCTACCATGTCCGGGGTTACGTCGTTAGTGAGACGCTAGCTCGCTGAAGAAGGCGGGGTTGTCTTGAATCGTCGCCAGTACCTTGGCGGCCAGGCCGGTGGGGTTACGGCGTTTGGTCTCCCAGCTTTTGATGGTATCGATGCTGGTTCCCATGGCGTCGGCAAATTCAGCCTGAGACACGTGCAGCTTGGTACGGATGGCCCTGACATCAGCGACTTCGTGGCGAGTGACACGGCTAGCCTGGGCTTTGCCCTGCTTGATGTCGACGGCTTCCTGCAGCGATGTCTGGAGTTCGTCAAAAATGCTCATTCGGAAACCTCCCCCTTCAACTGGTGGGTCAGTGTTTTCAGTGCGGCCTTTTCGGCAGGCGTCAGACTGTCCTTCACGCTCTTGGGATAGGCCACTATCAGATAAATCACCTCGGCGGTCGCCAGGAAATAGATGACCCGAGCCCCGCCTTGCTTGCCCTGGTGTCCCAGGGCCATGCGGATTTTCCGCAATCCCCCCGTGCCTTGAATCAGGTCGCCCTTATCTGGTTGGGCGATGAGGATACGCTGAAGTTCCTTCAGCTCATCATCGGTCGCCATGCTCTGGATCTGCCGGGTGAAGGTCGGTGTTTCAATGAATTCAATGGCATGACTCACGTCGGGGTATCTCTCAGTCAGAGCATTGTTATGGTGTACATAGTACATCATACGATGTGGTATGTCGATACGCGACACCTCGCAATGAGCGTCACTCGCTCCCCACTCAACCCACGATCCCTCATGACGGCTTTGCCCGCTGCCTGCCGGTGGCGGGCCGTTATGCCGTGTTCGTTCTATTCATCAGGAGAGTTCCCATGAGCCACAACGCCCAAACCTACGCGACCCCAACAACGACTTCACCGGAACCTGCGCACCAGGACAAAAGATCGGTGATGATTCCGTTTGAACAGGCTGGCAACGATGCCCTGCCATCCAACTCCCACACCACGTCATCCGTTCTCGACGCCATCGAGCAGAGCGGTATGCCGTTACCCCCGCGTGAAACGCGCTCCCGGCGTCCCACACCGCCACCACGCCGTTACCGCGATCAGGCACGGCGTCTGGTGGACACCCGCGCCCTGGATCGTCAGGCGTGGCTGTCGATTCGTCAGAGCGGGATCGGAAGCTCGGATGCCGCTGCTGCCGTGGGGCTGCACCCCTACAAGTCGCAGCTGGAACTGTGGATGGAGAAGACCGGACGCCAGTTCGGTGACAAGCAGCCCAGCCGTGGCGAGATCCTGACCAGCCCGCTGCATTGGGGCCAGGTGCTCGAACCGCTGGTCGCCGATCACTACGCCCAGCACACCGGCTACCGGGTGCAGCGCGTCAATGCCATCCTGCAACACACCGAGCATCCCTGGATGCTGGCCAACCTGGATCGCGAGGTCGTGGGCAATGACCAGGTCCAGATTCTCGAGTGCAAGACGGCGGGGATCTACGGAGCCCGCCTGTGGAAGGAGGGCGTGCCCGAGTACGTGCAGCTCCAGGTCATGCACCAGCTTGCCGTGACCGGGCAGCAGGCCGCCGATGTCGCGGTATTGCTCGGTGGCCATGAACTACAGATACACCGCATCGAGCGCGACGAGGCGATGATCGCGCAGTTGATCAGCCTAGAGCGGCAATTCTGGACGTTTGTTGAAAACGACACGCCACCGCCCGCCGATGGCTCGGACTCGGCGGACAAAGCGCTACGGACGCTGTTTCCCCAGGATGACGGTGAAACGGTGGACTTTAGCCACGACGTGACGCTCAGCCAGACGTTTGTCGACCTGCAACGGGTCCGGCAGACCCTGGACGACGCCAAGAAGGAGGAGGCCAAGCTCAAGCACCGTCTGCAGCAAGCGATGGCGCACCGCCGCCTTCCAGCTGGATCTGGGGCTGTTCCGGCTGGTGTGCCTCAACGGCATGGTCACCCCGGTAGGCGACGTGGGCGGCATCCGCGTGCGTCACGGCCGCCACATCGTCGACGAGATCCTGGAAGGCTCGATTCAACTCAGCCATCAAGTGCCCCGCATTGCCGAAGGCGTCGAAGCGTTTCGCTCCACCCTGGTCAGCCAGGGCGAGGCCCAGCTGTTCGCCGAGGCCGCCCTGTCGCTGCGCTACGGCGACGACTGGCAGCAGGCCAGCCCCGTGCAGCCGGGGGACATCCTCGAAGCCCGTCGCACCGAGGACGCCAACGGCTCGCTGTGGAGCGTGTTCAACCGCACCCAGGAAAACCTCTTCAAGGGCGGCTTACGCGGTCGCTCTCAGTCCGGTCGGGCCACCCGTACCCGAGCCATCAACAGCGTAACCGAAGACGTGCGCTTAAACCGCGCGTTATGGAAGCTCACCGAGCGCTTCGCTGAGCTCAAAGGCGTTGATTTGGCGGCATAAATCGAGGGGAGTTTTTCTACGGATTTTTCTACAGAATCGCCTCCAGGAGACACCATGAACGCACGACTCAACGCCTCGCTACTCACGAACCCCCAACTGATCGCCGGGGAAACCCCCGGCACCTACCGCGTTAATGGCGACGTGACTGACGCCCAGCTGTTACACCTGGCCAAGATGATCGCGCAGAAACGGCTTAGTAAGGGCAATAAACTCGGCAGTCCCGATGAAGTTCATCGCTGTCTGCAAACCCTGCTGCTCGACTACTGTTGTGGTAAAATAAGGATATTGAGATAGGAGCGCGCATGGCCAGTAAAATCCACAATCGCCACGACCATAGCTACAAATTACTATTCTCTCATCCCGAGATGGTTAGAGATCTCCTGACAGGCTTCGTCAAAGAAGCCTGGGTCGAGCAGCTTGATTTCTCGACGCTGGAAAAGGTTAGCGGCTCCTACGTCACCGAGGATCTGCGTGATCGTGAGGATGACATTATCTGGCGAGTGCGCTGGGGCGACGATTGGCTCTACGTCTACCTGCTGTTGGAGTTCCAGTCTTCCGAAGACAAGCACATGGCCGTGCGGATCATGACGTATCAGGGGCTGCTGTATCAGGATCTGATTCGCCAGGAAACCTTCACCCCCAGCGGAAAACTGCCGCCGATCTTACCGATTGTGCTCTACAATGGGGAGAAGCGCTGGACAGCGGCACAAAATGTGGCGGAGCTAGTCGAACGGGTACCAGGAGGACTTGAACGCTATCGGCCAGACATGGCGTATTTGCTTCTCGACGAAGGGGCTATCGTCAATGATCCGGCGTGGTCGGATCAAATGCGAAACGTGGCTGCTGCGCTCTTTCGGTTGGAGCACAACCGCGACGAGCAAGACATGCTGGCGGTGCTCGGTACGTTGGTTGAGTGGCTCAAGGCGCCTGAGCAAACGGGTCTAAGGCGGGCGTTTGTGGTGTGGATACGTCGCGTGCTGTTGCCTAGCCGGGCGCCTGAGATGGAGCTGCCTGAATTTACGGATTTACAAGACTTGCACGAGGTACATGACATGCTGGCAGAACGAATTAAGAAGTGGCCTGAGCAGTGGGAAGAGAGAGGTCGTCAAGAGGGACGTCAAGAGGGGCGTCGGGAAGAACGACAGGAAGCAGAGCGGCGTGCTTTGGAAGAAAAGCGTGCAACTGTTCGCCATTTATTGGCGTTCGGTGTGCTCAGTGATGAGCAAATTGCCGAAGCGACAGGGCTATCGGTTGACGAGATTGCTAAGCTGCGTATTGAAGATAAGCACTAATTTTCCGGTGGGTTAAGTCATGATCCATTAGTAGGGAAGAAAAGCACATGCCTTACGTCAACTGTAGTGGTGAAAAACTCCTCAAGCGCTTTTTTGGTCAAAAAGTGATCAGGTGCGGGCTTTGATGGGGTTTCGAATGAGACGCTTGGCGTATATTTCAGGATGCTCAATGCGCAGGACGGCTTCAGGCTCGCCGCTCATGGTGCAGGTTTCAGAATTATGGGTATGGGCTGGCCTTGGCTTTCGCCAATGAGTGTAGGAAGTGGGACGGTCGGGTGTGTCGGCCTAGCGAATCAAGCGCTCAACCGATAGCTATGGTGAAGTCCTCCCAGCCATGGGATGGCTTCCAGGCGACAGCGGCTTGGGTTATGGCCAATGTCACTATCGTTCGCGGCTACCGGATCGATTGGCGTAGGTGGCTCGCCGTCATTGGCTATGTGGGGACGGGCGGTATTGTAGTACGTCCGATATTCGCTCAGCAGCCGGTTAAGCTGCCGGAGGTTCAGCACCAGGATGGATGAGAGCAATTCTTCTTGCAGGGTGCGGTTGAAGCGCTCGACTACGGCATTTTGCCATGGGCAGCGATAGGCAGTACGCCGAACACGCATGCCGAACCCTGGCAAGGTATGAGCGGCAATGGGAGCGAAAATGCTGTCCCGATCCATCAGCATGGTGCGTCCCCTTGCTTCGTCAAAGGGGAATGCCTCGCGGATTTGCTGGGCTACCCATGCGCTGGTGGGGTTATGGGTCGCCCGTGACCAGATCAGCCGACGGCGTTTATGGTCGACGATGTTCAGGATAAACACCTGGCGACAAAGTGCGTCTTTTGTGGTTTTGAAGTCCATGCTGCAGACGGCATGGTTATGAAAGAGGGTTGGCCAGCCAGGATCTTGGTGGCGGCTTGTGTTGGTGCCGGGCGGATGTGGCGTCAGGCCGTGCTTCTTGAGGATTCGTATCACGGTATTCTTGTCGATGGGATGCCTGAGGTCATGTCGCAATATGGCGGCTACGCGGCGAGCGGAATAACCACGGTTATTGCGATGCAGTGTCAGGATCCAGTCTTCGACATAGTCCAGTGTTGGCGGGCGACCACTGCGCGGCCCTGCCAGAGACTTGCGGTGCCAGATCAGCCGTAACTGCCGATGGCACCATCCTACGATCGTCACGGGGCGAGGTAGAGTCGTTCCGAGGTACCAGGGCAGCAGCGGTGACAGTCGACGATAATGGCCGTGCTGATTCCCGAGAAGAAAGCCACCAAATCCAGATAGAAATACCAATACGACAATCACCAACCTTCAGGCTCCGTTTTCCCCGTGGCGGGGCGTCGCATCCTAGTGGGTGATCGGTACAATAGCAATTGGGCGGTGGTGTCCGGGTTACGGGCATCTCCGGCAATCAGATAAGGAGCTTGTATGTCTACCCCGCTCGTACTGAGCCCCAAGGAGTGCCAGGGCAAGACCTGGCATCCACCCCTCGATTTGAGCTTTGCAGCTAGCCAAACGCTAATCCCGCTACATGCCGGTGAGCTGGCCAAGGCCGCCGCCTCCATGCCCATTGCCCTGGTCAAGGAGGGTCGCGAATGGCGCTTAGTGGGCGTTTGCGGAATCGAGGCCGGGCATAATTTGTTCATCAAGGGGGGCAAGTGGCTGGGTCACTATCGCCCCGAGTGGCTTTTCACCTATCCCTTTGAGATCGTGACCGTGGGGGAGAAGGGCTTGGTCACGTTTGACCGTGATTCCGGCCTGGAAGACCCACATGGCGCCGGCGAACCTTTCTTCGATGAGCAGGGCCAGATGCGCCAGGCCGTGGCTACCCGCGTTGAGGCGCTCAAGATCCACCACCGCAAGCACCAGGCCACCCAGAAGGCCATCAAGGCGCTGGCCAAGGCCAAGGTGATTACCCCCTGGCCGGAAGCCTTACAGAGCCAGCTGGGCCTTGCCATCAATGGCCTACACATGATCGACGAGAAAGCGCTTAGCCAACTGTATGACGAAACGTTCCTGAGCCTGAGAAAAGCCCAGGCGCTGCCCATTGCCTATGCGGTGAATCTCTCTCTGCCCCAAACGCACCTGCTAGGCCGCTTGGCGAGGCTGAACCCCGGCTACGTCACCGCACCCGAAAACCTAGATAGCTTCTTTGATAACGATGAGGATTTGAGCTTTGATTTCGATGCTTAAGGTAAGCGTAGTGTTGCTAATATCTGCCATGCTGGGCGGCTGCGTACCCTTCGTGCCGATTATTTAATAGTCCATGATGACCAATGCCGCGCTGAGCGGCGTTCTATGCCACCTACTGCTACGCGCCGTTCACGCCTAAGGAAGATCCATTGAAGATCCACGTAAGCCTGGTCAGCTACAACACCCCCTTACGAGAAGCCCAGGTCAAGCTGATGGCCCATTCGTGCCGAAAGCTCCAGGCGTTGTGGGACGATACGCATACCGCGTTTGGAGCAGAAGCCGACTGGATCGAGCGGGAGTGTGTCCAAGCGTTCTTCCTTGCAGCCGAGGCGTGCGGCTTTGTCTGTAAGGAATGGGGTGTCATGGAGTCGCTGTCGACACGTGCCGTTGACTGGGAAGGGGTACCCGAAAAGGCGGATCTAAAGTGGCTGCGCTTCTTTATCCATTCCATGGTTGTTGACGAAAAGTCAGCGTTGGCGGGTGAGTTCGCATCGCGCATGTCATCTGTCACCTTTGAGCTTGGCAAGAAGCGCGGTTATACCGACTTGGCAGCGGCGCTGGAGGCGCAGCTTTCTTAACTAAGGCGTAGATTAGCGTAATGACATAAACGCGGCCTCAGGGCCGCGTTGAGCGTTCTATCGATTAGTCTGTGCGGCGCTCCACCTTCAAGTCTTTCTGGGAGTCGGCAATCGCCAGGGCCAGGGAGATCGCTTGCCCTACGTTATCGCTATCTTTAGCAGCCTTATCCAGATTGATGCTCAATGCTTTGTCATTGACCAGATAGCACTCGACTACCTCGCCCAGATGCATCACTTCTGCTTCTTCCAATACCCCCGCTCGATGCAGCAAGGCCACCAGCTCATGGGTTCGCGCTTCGTCCTGGGCACAGGCCTCTAGCGTCTTGATTAGCCCTTGCAGGTAAGGGGTAGGCTCGCCGTTCTCAAACAGCCTGAACCCCACGTCCAGCTGAAAATGCGGGGCATCCGTGGCCACCACCACGGCGGGCGATAGTTCGCGAACGCCTGGGGTCGAGACCTGCCCAGGATGGTCGTCTCGCAACAACGAGGCCAACACCAGGGGATAGTGCCGCCACGCCACGGGCGTATGCTCGGCAAACAGGTTCTCGGTATCGGACGGTGTCACCAGGGCGCACAGGTCCAGTTGCGGCAAGGCTGAAATCACAATCGGAAACCGCGAGGCCAAGGGCTGGATGTCCGTGACCAGCAGATCAATGGTGCGTTCCTTTGATGCTAGGACGGCATTGTCGATGGGGGTCAGGCGCAGATCGGCGTGAAGGTCGGGCGAAAGCCGCATGAAACGTCCTTTGTGTAATGGGGTAATCCAATCGCCCGGTCAGGGCGCTATCGCATGCTTACGTTACACGCAAGCGCGTTACGGTGTCTTGGAGGGTGATGCGGTGTCTTCGATCACCACCGCCCAGCGTTTCACTTCGGCTTCACCGTATTCTTCTTTCCATTCCTGTAGCTTAGGTTTTCGGAGGCTCCGGGCCTCTACGACATCCCCTGTATGAATATTGGTGTAGCGCTTTAACGGCTGTGACTTACCCCCTTTTTGACGCGGTGTTTTGCGCGTGTTCTTTGGGGCAGAGTGGCCGAAGAGCTGTAACAGTTCGGCTTCGGTCTTGCCGTGTTTGGCCAGGACGTCCTGGATGTCTGTCTTGAATATCACGGCCTTTTTGTAGGCCTCGTCCTGTTCGAGCTTTTCAAGCTCGCGAGTGATGCGTTCTTGTTCGCTTTTGAGCTGTTCATGCTGCGTAATCGGGTCGGACATGAGTTGGCCTGACGATAGGAAGACAATGCGCGACAGAATAAAGCATCCGTATGACCAGGGCCAGCGATCCTCTGAACATCCGTCAGATGCGCTCAGTGTCCTGGGAGGTTGCCCCGTCAGGATGACAACTCACGTATCCTTTTCGCTAGCAATCCGCTGGCTGGCTTCTTCTTCGTGGCGCGTTTCTTGCCCGGACGTTGCGACGTCACCAGGGTTCGTGTGTGCGAGGGCATGTCGTAGTGCAGGTAGGTATCGTAATGGCTTAGATAGTGAATCAGTTGCTTCAGGCGTTGACGGTCTTCGTCGGTGTCAAGGGACCACACACCATTGATCCTGGGAGCCTCAGGATGTAGCAGCTCGCCTTCGGTCCAGGTTGTGCCGTGATAGTGCGTGGCATCGTGCCAGCGTTTAGCGAACGCCTGCAGCAACGAGGCACCTTCCTGAACGTATCGAGCGTCATACAGGAAGATCATGTCGTGTACCAACCCCTTACCAGGGAAGTAATGAAGCTTCCCCACGTAGCCCACTAAATAGTTGAACAGCGGATTCCCCCGGCGGTTCTTGAGAAACGTCTGGCGATCTTTCAGGGTTTGTGCCAGGTCAGCGTAGTGAGGGTTCCGATAACCCAGCTGTATCGGTACCCAGAGCAAGTACGGCGCTTGGCGGAAGGCCGCCCGCATCCACGTTCTCAGGGATGAAGCGCGTGACTTGGCAAGGGTCTCCGACTCCTTGACGCGACGTTTAAAAGCGGGAGAGGTGAGCTCCTGGGTCAACGATTCGAGCGATGCCTGAAAACGTTGACTGACCTGACGTGCCAGGGGTTCGGGTAGGGCCAGGTCACGACGTTCATAAGGTTCCTGGCAGCACCATTGGAGATGGTGGAGAAACGCCCGCGCATACAAGCTGAGATGATAGCGCCCATCATTCAGCTGCATCAAGGTTTCCAGATGAAGGCGATATTGGTGCAGCCGACTGCGCTCCTTCACTCGCCAACGTCGGTGATGTTTCAGTTGGGCCGGTGTCAGCGGCACCGCCACAAAGTCATCTTCCAGTAGACGATCCTGCAAGGGGCGCTGCGGAATCGCCAGGATGGCCTTGTCGATATCTGGCAACAGCTTCACGGGATCATGAGAGGGAAGTATCCACTCCTTCTTACCCGTGTCTTCACGACGATTAAACGAGCAGGCCATCGCTATCGAGCGATTGGCTGTGGGAGCGCCCTTGGCAGAGGCGGGATCGTCGGGAGGCAAGGTCATGGCAGTAGCTCGGCAGTGTCGTGATCGGGGAATAACCGGGAGCCAAAGAGTTTATCAGAATAGCGAAATACTTTTCTCATAAACGCTAAAAAGATCTTGTCACTTCTTTGCCAGAGATAAATTCCCAAAAATTTAAAATCAATGACTTAGCTGCTTTACTAGGCTGAATCCTCCGACCATTCCGGCTGCTCACTAGCCCAGCGTTCCAGCAGGGCACGCCCCACGCCTGAGGGCAGGCGACGGCCCTGTTCCCACTCCTGCCAGGTGCGCTTGCTGACTCCCAGTTCATCGGCCAGGTCCGCCTGGCTGAGCTTGCGTAGGCGACGAATGGCAATCACGTCACGCACCAGTCGCCGGGTAGGCTCCTTGCGTTCCAGCATGGCCAGACGATGCTCGCTGAGCGGATCGTGGAAGGGAGGTTCTGCAGGCTGGGAGGTGTAGGGCATGGTGTGAGGTGGAGGGTGGGCATGAGCCCCCAGCGACGTTGCCCAAGGGGATGTTGGGACTGTTGGACACGTTGGCCTGTGCATCATGGCAGGACTCCTGTAAGGAGATTGAGGAATGAGAGTGATCCATCTTGTCAGCACGACAGGGTCCGCCCTTGACGGACCCCTTGCACATAGGATTAGACACGACTGGCGTCAAAGACATGCATGCCCTGACCAATCGGCTTGCTGTAGGCCTTGCACAGGTAGCTCGCCATGTACATCGCCTCGTCCATGCTGAACCAATCGTCGCGATGCAGGATGCCCGTCCAGTATTCTCCCGTAATCTTGTTCTTGCTGACGTTCACCAGCTGCTGAAAGCGCGGATCGTCATGGTCATAGCCCATCGCCTTTAACCAAGCTCGCATCATGCGGTGGTAAAGGTTATCGCGTGAGTACATGTCGTACTCATCGGAGGCAAAGACCCCTAGGCTGTCGAAGGCATTCTTGTTGAGCAGAATCATCAGGTGGTAGTGCGGTTTGATGCTGGTGTCTTGCTCCCGCGCCCAGATATAGCGGAGCTGAGTGGTGTACTTGGTCTTGGCGGTCTTCAGTTCGTAGCGTAGGAAGCGCAGGAAACGGGCGAGTATCTGGTTGTCGTCGTGCATGGGGAGACGAGGCATGACCTTGGGGAAGCGCAACTCGATCCGAAAGGCAAAGGTGTTGTAGTTGATGTTCGTTGCCGTGTTGAGCATCAACAGAGAACTTTCCAGGTAGTTCTCAATCAAGGGGCCGTCCTCGACCTGCACGCTGTAGCCGTAGTAGGTATCGTCGTAGTACAGGCGCAGCTTGTCGTTTAAGAAATGACGCAGTGGTCGATGATCAAACATGGGGTTACACCTCGCGGATAGGTTGGATGAACAATCCGCAGCGGTGATCTTGTGGCGTATGGGAAGCCGACATGGCGATATTAAGAATCGCCTAGCAACCAAAAAGAACAACGTACTTGCCATCCGGCGTGTTGAAGACGCCTGATTGCCTAGGTTGCGTGTGTTGAGTAATGCATTGTCGAAGGAGTGGACGGTATGAGTCGTGGGCTATGGTGGCCGACGTCTTGGAGGATAGTGAGTCCCTTGAATGGGCTATCACAAGTGAGCCCATCAGTGCTCATAAAGACCTTAAGACACCCTCGTTAAATTCCTATATTACTCCCCCGTCATAAACGCTTATCTGCTCTCCCGGTGACGTCTATGCGTTGCTTCCCAATTCCCAGCAAAACCCTATCAACGTCTCAAAAGACACGTTATTAGAAAATTCCGTTGGGCAACCCAAACAAGACACCGTGACGGGATGACGTCACGGCTCGCTGCATCCTATTCGGGAAGGGGGTAAACAATTACATCGTCCTGTCCGTTTTCCTCGGTAGTGGCCGTCGCAGGCCGTAAAACCCCACCTTTTGCCGTGGCTGACGTATGGCTGGGGAAGACGGGCCTTGATGGCCACGTTGTTCTGGTGGGGAAGTCGATTCAAAAAAATCTCAGCCACACACTACCTCCATGAAGCTGTCAGCGGATGCCATCGCTGATCTCCTTTTCATCGCTACTGGAGGAAAACCCTTATGTCGATGCAATGCCCGCGCTGCGGCTCGCATCACGTCACTGCGCGCCAGGTGGGGCGCAAGTTTGGTGCGGCGACCGGTTCCGGTTGCGGTACCGCTATCGGCGCTGCCGGAGCGTTATCAGGCGCCAAGGCCGGGGCACTTATTGGCCTTGCGGCCGGGCCGATGGTGATGACCGTGACCAGTCTGGCCGGGGCCGTCTTCGGCGGGCTAGTGGGGGGTACAACTTTCGGGGTGGCCGGTGCCAAGCTGGGCACCGAGCTTGATCAGAAAGTGCTGGATAACCTTGCCTGCGCTGACTGCCAACACACCTTTCGCCCGTCAATCGAGTAAGCCTGTCACAACGGCGGTGTGAAGACCGCCATGATCCTTTTCCTTTCCAACATGACAAATCACGACGACTCGCCCGCTGCCTTTGAGGGAGCGGGCCGTTATGCCGTGTTCGATATAAAAACCTTTTCTCTAGGAGAAACACCATGAGCCACACCACGCACAGCAACGCCTACCCAGTGTCTCTTGATACGGTGCCAGCTGAACAACATCGGTTATCGGTCGTGATGCCGGTTGCACAGGCTGAACAGATAGACTCACCGGCTGCGCCTGCTTCCTCATCGTCGGTGCTGAAAGCCACCGAACAAAGCGGTATCCCCCTGCCTAAACGTGAGACGCGCAGCCAGCGTCCTACACCGCCTCAACGTCGCTACCGGGAGCAAGCGCGGCGCTTGGTGGATACCCGCGCCCTGGATCGTCAAGCGTGGCTCTCCATTCGCCAAAGCGGGATTGGCAGTAGTGACGCGGCGGCGGCTGTGGGGCTGCATCCGTATAAATCACAACTCGAACTCTGGATGGACAAGACCGGACGGCAGGTCGATATCAAGGAACCCAGCCGAGACGAACAGTTGACCAGCCCCTTGCATTGGGGCCAGGTCCTCGAACCCATTGTGGCGGATCACTACGCCCAGCACACCGGCCACCGGGTGCAGCGGGTCAACGCCATCCTGCAGCATGTGGAACACCCTTGGATGTTGGCCAACCTGGATCGCGAGATTGTCGGCAATGACGAAGTGCAAATCCTGGAGTGCAAGACCGCCGGGATCTACGGGGCCAAGCTGTGGAAGGAGGGGGTGCCCGAGTACGTGCAGCTACAGGTCATGCACCAGTTGGCGGTGACCGGCCAACAGGCCGCTGACGTGGCCGTGCTGCTGGGCGGCCACGAGCTGCAGATCCACCGCATCGAGCGTGACGAGGCGATGATTGAGCAGTTAATTACCTTGGAGCGGCAATTCTGGGACTACGTGGAGAAGGACACGCCACCCCCGGCGGATGGCAGTGACTCAGCGGATCAAGCCCTGCGGGCGCTGTTTCCCCAGGATGATGGTGAGACGGTTGATTGGTGCCAAGACGTAGAGCTAAGCCAAGCCTTTGCCGATCTACAGCGGGTACGGCACACCCTGGACGCTGCCAAGAAAGAAGAAGCCAAACTCAAACACACCCTGCAGCAAGCGATGGGCACCGCGACGCTGGCCACGTTCTCTAGCGGCAGCCTGAGCTGGAAGCAGACCAAGCCGGTCAACCGGCTGGATACCAAGACGCTGCAAAAGGAACACCCGGCCTTGTGCGCCGCCTACCTGCACGCCCACCCCGGTACCCGGCGGTTGGTGGTGCGTTAGTCGCCGTCAACAACCATCGTCAATCGCGCAACACAGCGCCGCTGTGCGCGGTTGCCGTACCAACCCACCCCCTAAGGTTACCTCAATCAAGCAAACGCCTCAGCGCGGCTTTCCGGCCGCCTGGGGCGTTGTGCGTTATGGGGCAGCGATTCTAAATCACCATTGATGTCGTCAGGAGGTTCCCATGCTCAAGGGACTCGCGATTACCCCGCCCATTCTGGGGCGGATTACCATCGGAAAGATGGTGGAAAATAACGGTAAGCGTCTGCCGCAAAAAGACGATCAATTTACTATCACCTCTCAGCTCCAGACCAAGGAAGGTTGGATACGCCACCCACTCGATGAGCAGCTGCGCAGCGCCCAGGAGGGCAAGCTCAGGACGATTCCCATTCGGCTGCTGTTCAGTGACCCCGACCTCAACCTGCGCGCCGAGTACGCGCTGTTTGATCGGCAAACGGCCAGACCGCTGTGCGTAGGCGACGGCGAGCAGTGCAAACGGCGTACCCAGGATGGCATGGTTTCTCTCGACTGTCCTTCCCCGGATGGCTGCCCCTTGGCCCAGGGCGGCGCCTGCAAGCCTTATGGGCGGCTGAACGTGTTGATTGGCGATGACGATCCGTTAGGCAGCTTTATCTTTCGCACCACCGGCTTCAACTCGATTCGCACCCTGGCCGCAAGGCTCGCCTACTTCAAAGCGATCTCGGGCAATCGACTCGCCTGTATGCCCCTGGAACTCAGGCTACGCGGCAAGTCCACCCGCCAGAGCCGAGGCACGGCGATCTATTACGTGGATATCACCCTGCGCGAGGGCTGGACGCTGGAAGCGACCCTGGCCGAAGCACAGCGCCTGGACGAGTTTCATCACTCCACCGGGTTTGATCAGAAAGCCCTCGATAAGGCCGCCAAGGCAGGCTTTGCCAATGGGGCCTTTGAAGACAGTGCCGAGGACTCCGCCGATGTGGTCGAAGAGTTTTACCCCGATGCCCCCGAGCATCCGCCGGGCAGGCAGGACGCCAATGCCCCGGTGACCCTGACTGACAAACTGCAGGCCAAAAGCCAGCAGGGCAAGCCTGAGCCATCAGAGCCGGAAAGTACCGACCAGGACGCCGCACCCCCTGTCGACCATCCCCCACAGACCTCGTCTCGTCAGGCCAAGCGCGCCTGAGTACTTTTCTCTGCTCCCTTACCCAATACCCAACTTAAACCTACCGCTGCTTTAACGCTGCCCGCTGCCTGTTTGGCGCGGGCCGTTATGCCGTGGATGACCGATAAGGAGATATTTCCATGCGTATTCTCACTCACGACCAACTTCACCGTACCGCTCCAGCGGTGTTTGCTAGCCAACCCGACGAAGCTGTGTCGGATCGCTACGGCTTTGTGCCCACCATCAATGTGGTCGATGCCCTACAGGCCGAGGGCTGGTATCCCGTGCGTGCTCAACAGACCAACGTGCGCCAAGCCGAGCGCCGCGACGTAGCCCGGCACATGATCCGTTTCCGCCAGGACCCCGACCGACAAATGACCGTGGGCGATAGCGTTACCGAACTGGTGTTGACCAATAGCCACGACCGCACGGCGGCGTTTCAGCTCGATCTAGGGCTGTTTCGGCTGGTGTGCCTTAACGGCATGGTGACGCCGGTGGGCGACGTGGGCGGTATTCGGGTGCGTCACGGCAAGCAGATCGTCGATGAAATATTGGAAGGCTCGATCCAACTCAGCCATCAGGTGCCCCGCATTGCCGAGGGGGTGGAGGCGTTCCAATCCACGCTGATCAGCCGGGGTGAAGCCCAGCTGTTCGCCGAAGCGGCCCTGTCGCTGCGCTATGGCGACGACTGGCAGCAGGCTAGCCCTATCCAACCGAGCAATGTCCTCGAAGCTCGACGCAGTGAGGACGCCAACGGCTCGCTGTGGAGCGTGTTTAACCGTACCCAGGAAAACCTCTTCAAGGGCGGCTTACGTGGTCGCTCTCAATCCGGTCGGGCCACCCGTACCCGAGCGATTAACAGCGTGACCGAAGACGTGCGCTTAAATCGCGCGTTATGGAAGCTCACCGAGCGCTTTGCGGAGCTGAAAGGTGCTGATTTAGCAGCATAAATCGCCGGATATTTTTCTACGGATTTTTCTACAAGATACCCTATCAGGAGCCACCATGAACGCACCGCTCAACGCCTCGCTACTCACTAATCCCCAACTGATCGCCGGGGAGGAGCCCGGCACCTACCGCGTCGATGGCGACGTGACCGACGCCCAGCTGTTACACCTGGCCAAGATGATCGCGCAGAAACGGCTTAGTAAGGGCAATAAACTCGGCAGCCCCGATGAAGTGCATCGCTGCCTGCAAACCCTGCTGCTCGACTACCCTTTTGAGGTATTTGGTACGTTGCTATTAGACACCCAGCACCGGCTGATCGCCTTTGATGAGCTATTCCGGGGCACGATTGATTCCGCGAGTGTCTACCCCCGCGAGGTCATCAAGCACGCCATTGAGAACAACGCCGCCGCCGTGATCCTGGTCCACAACCATCCCAGTGGTGATCCCGAACCTAGCGACGCCGACCGGCGCATTACCCAGCGGCTTCAGGAAGCGCTGGGCTTGGTGGATATTCGTGTCTTGGATCATGTCGTGGTGGGCCATGAAGGCTACACATCGTTTGCTGAACGGGGGTGGCTGTAAGACAGCAGTCATCACTTGTCCTCATGCCTCCCTGCCTCACGACTGCCCTGATCGGCAGCGTGGGGCGGGGCTTGTCGCGTGGCGTTCTTTTTTTCTTTACGCAGTGGATAGATAGCGTGAGGAGAAGTAACAGGCGATAGCGCTTGACAAGCGGCGCTGTGGTAGAATTAGAGCACTGAGATAGGAGAGCGCATGGCGGATACCACCCACAAGCAGCATGATACTGGCTATAAGGAACTATTCAGTTACCCTGAATTCGTGCAGCAGCTGATTGAAGGCTTCGCCCCGGCCGAAATGGCCGAGCTGATGGACTTCTCGACGCTCAAGAACCACAGCGGTAACTACATCACGCCGCTGTTCGAGGAGAAGTTCGAAGACGTGGTCTGGTCAGTGGAGGTCACTTGGCAGGGCGTCACCCAGCAGGTGTTCCTCTACATTCTGCTGGAGTTTCAATCTAGGGTGGATCGCACGATGCCGATTCGGTTGATGCACTACGTGGCCTGCTTCTATGACCACCTGCTCAAAAATGGAACGACAACCCCGCACAAGGGGCTACCGCCCGTCCTGCCGATTGTGCTTTATAACGGCTCTGAGCGTTGGACAGCCAGACAAGATATTTACGATATGGTGCATCCTGAACCGCCTGCGTTTTTACAGGTCTATCAGCCACACTTGCGTTACTATCTCGTCGATGAAGGACGCTATACTGATGAAGAGCTGAACTTACGCCAGACACCGTTGAGTGGTGTATTCAGCATCGAGAATGCGTCGATGGATAGAAAAGGGCTGCAGCAGGCTGTGGATCGGATTGTAGCGATCATTCAGGCCGACCCCCACAAGGAACGTATCGACAAGATCATTACCCGCTGGTTGAAGCGTCATTTGCAGCGGCTTGGGGCTGAGGTCAATCTGGATCAGCTCAACAGTTTGGTGGAGGATAAAGACATGTTGGCAGAGAATTTAGAGAATTGGGCGCAGCAAGAGCGTCGTGAAGAGCGTGAGAAGGTTCTGCAGGAAACCGAGCAGCGCTTAAGGGAAGCTGAAAAGCGTGCTTTGGAAGAAAAGCGTGAAACTGTTCGCCATTTACTGGCGTTCGGTGTGCTCAGTGATGAGCAGATTGCCGAAGCCACAGGGTTAGCGGTTGATGAGATTGCCAAGATGCGGATTGAAGATAAGCACTGATCCCACCTTCTACAGTTTGGTGGAGGACAAAGATATGTTGGCAGAGAACTTAGAGAACTGGGCGCAGCAAGAGCGCCAGGAAGAGCGCCGGAAGGTTCTGCAAGAAGCCGAGCAGCGCGTAAGGGAAGCCGAGAAGCGTGCGTTGGAAAGCAAGCGCAACGCGGCCCGCAAGCTGATTGCGCTGACCGAAATGAATGATCAGTTAATTGCAGAAATCGAAGAACTACCGGTGGAAGAAGTCGAAAAGCTCCGTGCCGAGACGCAGCACTGATCCCACCTTCTCCAGTAACCCGCCTGACGCACAAAAAAGGGCAGCCTCCAACCGGGGCTGCCCTTATCGTCTCTGCCTATTTTTTGTTGCCTTTCTAATCAGCGCCATTTCCTGATGCGCTGCTATCCCCGGTAAGTCCCTCCGATGATGCCAAGGGCGTCGGACTGTGGCCGATTAACGCCGGTCGGGGCGGTCGTGTAGGACGCGCGCCACTCGCGTTTATCGGCAACGAGGCTAATGCGGGCACGCTGTTCATCGCCGTACTGGCCGCTTCCAGTAAGGTTTCCTGGCTCAAGTGGGCGTAGCGCTGCGTGGTGCGGATTTGGGTGTGGCCCAGGATCTTTTGCACCTCATAGATCGACCGTCCCCCGTTCACCAAGAAGCTGGCAAAGCTGTGACGCAAATCGTGAATGCGCAGGTCAGCCAGTCCCGCTCGCTTTCTGACAGTGTCCCAGGCGTAGTGAATGCTTGTATATGGCTCTTTTGTCTGCGGATTGGCGAACGAATAGGGGCAACCTTCGATACGCGGCATGTTCTCGATCAGTTGGATCGCTGAATCGGACAATGGCACGTAGCGGGTCTTGCCGCTCTTGTTGAACTCAATCGTCCACACCTTCGCGACCGTATCAAAGTCTTTCCACTGGGCATTCAGCACTTCGCTTAAACGGGCGCCGGTCAGTAGCAGCATCGTCACGATGGCCCTTAACTGGGGCGCTTTCGTGGTTTCCAGTGCCTCAAACAGCTGTTTGGCCTCACCCTCGGTCAAATAACGCTCCCGCTTATTGTTTTCTTTATAACGCCGCACGTTCTTGAGCGGATTCGCGGTCAGTCCGGTCTCCCAACGGATCGCCAGATGAAACACCGTGTTCAGCATGTCGTATACGCGGTTGGTGCTCGCGGGTTTGTGGGTTAAACGGTGATCGGCGAACAGCTTGATCGCCCGCTGTTGCGTTATCTCATCCAGGTGCAGATGACCCCAGTGTGGTAGCACACGGGCGCGCAACAGTATCTGATCGGTCTCCCAGGAGCGTTTATGACTACGAATGTAGGGCATGTAGGTCTCATTAATGAACACTGATAGCGTCGGGATCGCTTTCATCGCCGCCTTGCGGTCAAAGGGATCGTTTCCTTTCGCAATGTCACTTAAGTGACCTCGGGCAAGCTCTCTGGCCTCCGCTAACGACAGCACTGAGGCCAAGGCCAGCTTTTTCTCCCTCATACGCCCATGATCGGTGGCATAGCGTAGATACCAGGTCTTTTGACCTGAATAGAGCACCTTTAGCAGCAGTCCTGTGACTTTCAGATCGAAATAGTCGACCTTTTTCTTGCCCTTTGGGCACAGATTGCTACGATCCACAAAGACTTGGGTTAGGTTCTGCGACGGCATGAGCGGTTCCTCTCTATTTGGCTAAATATCGTACTTATGATGCGAATACGCTATCAGTGATAGCGAATGCGTACTTTATAGCTTCAGAATCGTGAGGTGTAAACCCTAATGGAAGAAAAAAACCGTTTTGCGCTCGCCATGCGCATGGGCCGGGCTGCCCTCGGCATGAGTCAGCAGGAATTCGCAGATGCGTTAGGTGTGGCTAAATCCACGGTCGCCCGTAACGAAACCCTGGAAATGGCCATGCGGGCCGACACGCTGACCGCCATGATGCGGCTTTTCCGGGAGCGGGGGATCGATGTAGACCTATTTGGGGCCACTGACAGCCTGACCATTACAGTGACCGCAAAAGGCCTCGCAGCGTTGGAAGAGCGTCGAATGGAGAAAGGGAAGGACAAGTAGATGGGGAGAAGAAACGAAGAAACGGCGCGAGGCCGCACCAATGCTCGTTCTGAAGGTGATTCAAAATATATGTATCTGCTATCAAAAATAGATATAGCGAAGTAAGAGATCAGAGAGGTCTTAGGGGATTGGTAAAAAGCCTTGTAAATCAATAGGCGGGGGAGATAGGAGAGTCGCAGTCTCACTGCAGATGTTGATGATCTGGTAGGTACTGCCAACGATGACGCGTTTGCTGCTGGCTTGACCGTTGCGGGCACACAAACTCTGCAAAACTTTGACACCATTGATGGTGGTGCAGGCACTGATAGCCTGACAGCTACGCTGACAGGCGGTACTGTTGCTCCAACCCTGACAAGCGTCGAGAACATTTTTGCTCGCTCAGTGACGGGTGCTAGCGAACTGGACCTCCAAAACGCCACTGGCGTTGAGCAGGTTTGGACTGATCGCTCTCAGAACGATCTGACTGTCAGCAACCTGGACTCTCTGTCTACTATCGGCGCACAGAACATCGCTCGTAGCACCGGTCACACTTACACTGTTCGCTACGATGCCAACACTGTAGCTGCTGCTGACACCCAAGCGATTGTTCTGAACAATGCTGCTCTGAACTTGGCTGTTGAGCAAGGCGCTGTTGGTGCTGAGCTGAACACTGTTCGCAACGTCAGCATTGCTTCTGAAGGTGATGCTAACGCTGTTACCTTTATTTCTGACACTGCAGTGGAGACCAATTTGGTCGATAGTGCTGCTGTGCAGAACATCACCATTACTGGTGCCGCTGACCTGACTGTTGCCAGCCAAGATGACGGTACTAACACTACCGCCCTCACCGCAGGTACCATCGACGCTTCTGAAGCGACTGGCGACGTGTCTATCACCATCGCTGATGCAGCTGGTACCAACTTAGCGACTGGCGTGACCCAGCGTACCGTGACTATGGGCGCCGGTGATGATATCGTTGATGCGTCTGGTGCTAACCTTGCTAACAGCAAAATCGTGGGCGGTGAAGGTCGTGACACCATCATCGTTGACGGTGCTTCTACTACTTTGGTAGATGACCTAGTAGCAAACGTCAGCGGCTTCGAGGTGCTGAATCTGGCAGGTCTAACTCAGACTGTTAGTGCTGCCACTATGGGTAACATTGGCTTCGAATCGATTGTTGCTACTAACGCCAATACTGGCTCTGTAACTAATCTGACAGCTGAAAGTGATCTGACGCTTGTCAACACTAATGCCGGTGCAGACAGCATCACTCTGAGCGTTGCTGGTGCAGCTACCAACGACAATGCTGAATTGAACTTCGCCACTGTCGGTGCAAATGGCAATAACTCTACTTTCAACGTTACTGTTGCTGACGTTGAGAACCTGAACGTTTCTACTTCTGCGACTGACGCTGACACGTTCCGTTCTACTGAACTGTCCGTCACTTCTACAGAGCTGGAAAACCTGACAGTAACCGGTAACGAAGCGGTTATCTTCGACGGCACTGGTAACACTGCTCTTAAGTCTGTTGATGTTTCTGGCGTTACTGCTTCCAATGCTACAGATGGTGACTTGACTGCTGACATTACTGTTGACGACGGCGTAACCGTTACTGGTTCTGCGGGTGATGACAAAATCACTTTCGGTGAGTCTAATGAAATCACTGGTGGTGCTGGCGAAGACGTATTCGTTGCTTCAATTGTTAGCGTTACTGCTGCAGGCGCACCGCTCTTCAGCACCATCACTGACCTGAAGGCAAACGAAGACGACAGCATTGAGTTTGGTGCTGCTGGTACAGTGCTTTCCACTGCTACTACCGGTACTGATGTCAACATCATCACCGAAGCAGATCTGGGTCTAGCACCTGGCGTAAACGCCACGTTTGCTAACTTCTTGAATGCTGCATCCGAGTTGACTGCTGGCACTGTTAGCGGCTTTGAGTTTGCCGGTAATACCTATGTTGTCCAAGATAACGAAGGCACCGCCACTACCTTTAACGCAGCAACTGACTTTATCGTCGAGCTGACTGGCTCTGTAGACCTGACTGAGTTTACCTACGCCTAAGCACCATCCCCACTCGTCAATCATTGATTGACGCTTGGTAAAGAAAACCCTCGGCCTTCGGGCTGGGGGTTTTTTCACTTAAGGAGCCTCTATGCCCCAATGGATTGCGCTCTCACGCAACGACCACGCTGAGCAGCATGTGCTGCCCCGTGATGGCTACCACCACAGTGCCAAACAGCGCGTAGTGCCGGTGTTATTAGCTGAGCTAAGCAAGCTGTTGCCCCACTATGCGCTGGGCTTTATTCGCCAGGGCGAGAGCTACCAGCCGGTGGCCATTGTCGGGGTAAGAGAGAACGCCTATCTCGCCCCCGATGGCCGTTGGTTTGCGCCTTACGTACCTGCTCAGCTACGCGGCTACCCGTTTGCCTTGGCCAAATCAGACGATGGCCAGCAGGTATTGGCGATTGATACCGCCCACTTGGTGAACGGCCCCGACGGCGAGCCGCTTTTCGATGAACAAGGCGCACTTTCCGAGCACACCCAGCAGGTATACGACTTTTTAGCGCAGTGTGAGAAAAACCGCTTGGCTACTCAGCAAGCGGCAGAAGCACTCGCCAAGCACAAGCTATTGGTGCCCTGGGAACTGGTTATCGGTACGGATGCCGAAGGCGGTACGCCTGTGAAGCTAGATGGCCTGTACCGTGTGGATGAGCAGGCGCTAAATGCCCTGGCGCCTGATGCATTGGCGGAGCTACGGGGTGGCCCGTTGGCGATGGCCTATGCCCATTTGTTCTCTACCGCGCAGCACAAAGCGTTGGCAGATCGCGTACAATTCCAGGCCAAGTATGCCGAGCAGGGCAGCAATGCCCCCGCCAACCTCGACGAAGTGTTTGGCGAAGGCGACGACGATTTAGAGTTTGATTTTAGCTAGGGAGAAAACACCTATGGCAGACGAAAAACAGAAAACCATCACCATCGACGGCACCGAGTACAACGTGGCCGACCTGTCTGAAAATGCCCGCAACCAAGTAGTGAACCTGCGCGTGACCGATGCGGAAATTGAAAAGCTCAAGCAGCAGCTGGCGATTTATCAAACTGCTCGCACCGCCTATGCCAAAGCGCTGAGTGCTGAGTTACCCACCAAAGAGGTGCACTAAGTGCCGCGCTTACTGCTAATCGCCGCTGCTGGGCTGTTGCTCAGCGGCTGCGTGCCGTTTGTGCCGATCATCTGAATCACCCTGAGTCCGACATGGAGAAGCACACGCATAAGCAGCTTGTGATAGGCTTAGCCCCCTGAACGGCACCTTGCCCTTGGATAGAGGCCTCCACCATGTCGGCTCCCCACCACAAACATCATGATACCGGCTATAAAGAGCTATTCAGCTACCCTGAGTTTGTTCAGCAGCTCATCGAAGGCTTTGCCCCACCCGACATTGCACAGCTGATGGACTTTACCCAACTTAAGCAACACAGCAGTTACTACATCACGCCGATGTTTGAAGAGAAAATTGAAGATGTGGTGTGGTCAGTGGAGGTGACCTGGGAAGGCATCACCCAAGAGGTGTATCTTTATATTCTGCTGGAGTTTCAATCCTCGGTCGATCACACCATGCCCATTCGCATGATGCACTATGTTGCCTGTTTTTACAGCGAGCTACTCAAGCAAAAGGTGATCACCCCCAGCCAAGGGCTCCCCCCATCTTTCCCGTCGTGCTTTACAACGGTGCCCATCCTTGGACACCTCCGCTGGATATTTTTGATCTGGTACAGCCGACACCGCCTGCTTTTCTTCAGCGGTATCTTTGGCGTTGAAAACGCAGGAGAGAGCTGGGCCACCCTGCAAACAGCGGTGGATCGGATTGTCACGATGATTCAGGCCGATCCACATAAAGAGCGCATCGATAAAGTCATCACCCGCTGGATCAAACGTCACCTATATCGACTTGATGCAGAGATCAACATCGATCAGCTCACGAGCTTGGTAGAGGATAAAGAGATGTTAGCAGAGAATTTAGAAAACTTAGTGCAGAAAGAGCGCCAGACAGGTCGTCTCGAAGGTCGTCAGGAAGGCCGTCAGGAAGCAGAACAGCGTGCGCTAGAGAGCAAACGCAATGCTGCTCGTAAGTTGATTGCACTGACGGAAATGAGTGATCAGTTGATTGCCGACATTGAAGAACTGCCGGTAGAAGAGGTGGAAAAGCTACGCGCCGAAACTCAACATTAAAAACTCGCATCAACAACTGAGTGAGTGATTAAAAAACACTCAGCCTCTGCCGCCAGCAGAGGCTTTTTTCTAGCCAAAATGCCCATTCTCACGAGTCAAAATCAATCGTCAACTCGTCATCATCCCCACCATCAAGCAGGCTATCCAGGTTGCCGGACGCGTGCTGATGACCTAGCAGATCTTGATGCTTAACGCCTACTTAAGGCATTATTGTTTGCTCATAAACTCTTCAATAGCTGCATCAATGCAGTTAATCAATACGCCCTGAGTCTTCCCCGGCTGGTACCAAAACTCACACTTCAATCGTTCCGTGGTTGTAGGGGTGGTTTGGCTTTTAACAAACTCATCGGTACACGGTAGGTGGCAGTGCCCGGTAGACGTATAAATACGGCAGAAAAAACGTTGATTTGTTTTTCGCCACTGCATGGTGAAGATATTTGTACTGCCCACTTTAACGCGCAAATCCCCACCGTCGGTCGCCGTGAAATGTACTTTTATAGTATTACTATCCTTGTAATAAGACTTAATCTGAAAAACACATTCATGGGCTTCAGAAGTGGAGAGCTTAGATATAAATGCGGACTCGCACATAAGCAGGCAGCCTTTTTCGAGTGAACTCGGAAATCATATAAACTTAGCCGAACATTCGCTATACAACTTATATCCCAGTATGCACTGGTGATCCGCTGGTAACCGCTTATCCCACCAGCACATCCTCAGCGTCTTGCTTACCTTTCCCTACCTGTCACAACATTAATTCATCAGTGCAGTGTACTTTTACGTTTCGACACTGTACCTGACGCCGCTGCCAAATATTCGACAGCGGCATTTTTCTGGCCAAAACACGTCGTGTAAGCAATCTCTTACAAATTTCTCAGCCAATGCTTACGCTCAATGCGTCTCTTTCGGCAACTCAGCACCCAACGCCCGTGCATAAGCAGTACGAGCCGTTTGATAAATCGCCAGCTGCAGCTTGAGCTTTTCAATTTCCGCATCGGTGACGCGCAGGTTCACCACTTGGTTGCGGGCATTTTCAGACAGGTCGGCCACATTGTACTCGGTGCCGTCGATGGTGATGGTTTTCTGTTTTTCGTCTGCCATGGGTGTTTTCTCCTTAGCTAAAATCAAACTCTAAATCGTCGTCGCCTTCGCCAAATACCTCGTCGAGGTTGGCGGGGGCATTGCTGCCCTGCTCGGCATACTTTGCCTGGAATTGTACGCGATCTGCCAACGCTTTGTGCTGCGCGGTAGAGAACAAATGGGCATAGGCCATCGCCAACGGGCCACCCCGTAGCTCCGCCAATGCATCAGGCGCCAGGGCATTTAGCGCCTGCTCATCCACACGGTACAGGCCATCTAGCTTCACAGGCGTACCGCCTTCGGCATCCGTACCGATAACCAGTTCCCAGGGCACCAATAGCTTGTGCTTGGCGAGTGCTTCTGCCGCTTGCTGAGTAGCCAAGCGGTTTTTCTCACACTGCGCTAAAAAGTCGTATACCTGCCGTGTGTGTTCAGACAGCTCACCCTGCTCATCGAACAGCGGCTTGCCATCCGGGCCGTTGACCAAGTGCGCGGTATCAATCGCTAGCACCTGTTGCTCGTTATCGGCCTTGGCTAAGGCAAACGGGTAGCCGCGCAGCAACGCCGGGATGTAAGGCGAAAACCAGCGACCATCCGGGGCAAGGTAGGCATTACTTTGCACACCCAACACCGCCACGGAGGCGTAGCTATCACCCTGGCGAATAAAGCCCAGCGCATAGTGGGGCAACAGCTTGCTTAGCTCAGCTAATAACACCGGCACCACGCGCTGTTTGGCGCTGTGGTGGTAGCCGTCACGCGGCAGCACATGCTGGCTTGAATGCTCGGATCGTGAGAGCGCAATCCATTGGGGCATAGTGGCTCCTTAATTGAAAAAACCCCCGGCCCGAAGGCCGAGGGTTCTCTTTACCAAGCGTCAATCGAGGATTGACGGATGGGGATAATGCTTAGGCGATAGCGTAAGCAAAGTCGCTCAGGTCGACTGAGCCAGTCAGCTCAATCAATGCGCCTTCAGTAATATCCGACTCACCAGTGGCTGAAGAGTCGTAAGCGGCTGCAACATCAGTGGCAGCATTGTTGGCTACGATGTAGGTGTTGCCAGCAAACTCAAAGTAACCAACTTCACCAGCTGCCAGATCACCAGCGGTCGTGATATTGGCACCGAATGCTTGCTCAAGATAATCACCGAATTTAGCGGTTTCACCCGGCGCAACAGAAACGGTAATTTCTTCCAGCGCAGTGCTGCCAGCACCCAGTGTTGCAGCAGTGTCAACGACCAGGTCACCAGTACTAACAGAGCCATTAGTATCTGCGTCGTTCAGTACCAGCGTATCGCCAGCTGCAAAATCAGTAACTGTTGCAAAGGTCTGGTTGGTGTTGTTGGCATCGTCTGCGATCAACACGTCATCACCTTCGCCGCTAGTGATTTCAGCACCCGCACCGAAGAAGATAGCGTCAGCTTCTGCAGAGCCAGTCACTGTAGCGTCATCTACGGTGATGGTTGCTGCAAATTCGCCGTTATCACGATCAGAAGCAGCAGTCACACCAGAAGCGTCAACGGCTTTCAGGGTAGTGATGGTAGAACCGTCAAATACAACCGCTTGATCACCTGTAATGTTCACGTTCTCAACGGCAAGATTAGCACCAGTGCCTTGAGCAAGAGCGACATTGGCTACGTTGAAGTCATCTTCCGCAACGCGAACGGTTTCGACATTAACGGTTTCGACGTTGTCGACTTCCACTGTGTAGAAAGCGTTGACAGCAGGATTGCCTGTACCAGCGTCGGCGCGACCGTTCACTTTGAAGCTCAGGCTGTCTTCAGTGTTTGCCGTTGCACCTACAACAACCAGCTCAACAAGGTCGCCGCCATTAGCGGTGGTAGCGTCAGTTGCGTCTGTATCAACCAAGGTGATGTCTGTATCGGCATCGATGTTGTTCAGAATACCGTCCGCAGCGTCAGTCAGTACAATCGATTCGAAGCCAATGTTACCCATAGTGGCAGCACTAACAGTCTGAGTTAGACCTGCCAGATTCAGAACTTCGAAACCGCTGACGTTTGCTACTAGGTCATCTACCAAAGTAGTAGAAGTACCATTAACGATAATGGTATCACGACCTTCGCCGCCCACGAGCTTGCTGTTGGTGATAGTAGCAGTCGCACCGCTAACATCAACAGTATCGTCACCAGCACCCATTGTTACAGTGCGCACAGTCACGCCAGTTGCGAAGTTACCAGCATTAGCGACTGTAGTTACGTTGGCCACAGTGATGGACACGTCACCAGACGCTTCGGAAGCGTCGATGGTACCGGCAGTAATGACGTTGTTGCTGTTGACAGTCAGGTCACCTTCACCAGTGATGGTCAGGTTCTGGACAGCGGCACCAGTTAACAGTTCGGTATTTACAACGCGAAGCGTGTTAGCTGAGCCGGTAGAAGCAATGCTGACGTTACGAACTCCAGTAGCAGCACCAGCTTGGTTGATGTCTACATCAACGTTGGCATCTTCCAGCACGATAGCCTGAGTATCATCAGCTGCAATTGTGCCCGCATCATAGTTAACATCTACGTCGATGTTATCATCGCGCGAAGTGATGTTACGAGCGCCGACAGTCACCTGCTCAGATACGTTGTCGAAGGTCAGGTTTTGCTGAGAACCGTTGCTCCACAGCTGCTCGTAACCTTCAGAGTTCTGAAGATCAAGAGTAGCAGGTGCAGTCACAGCGCGAACAAAAAGATTCTCGACATTTTCCAGAGTGGGCGTAGCAGTACCCTGGGCATCAGTCAGTGTAGCTGTCAGGCTGTCAGTACCTTCACCACCGTCAATGGTGTCAAAGCTGTTCAGCGTCTCAGAACCAGCAACGGTCAGATTGGCAGTGAACGTATCATCGTTAGCAGTACCGGTCAGTGCGTCGACATCTGCAGTGAGACTTCTGCGATTCCTTCACTAAAAAGCTGATAAATATGATGTTTTCGATAGGGCATTTGAGTGCTTCGACTCAACAACGACTCCGTGTCTATGCATTCGATGCGTTTTCCTTGATTTGTTTGATCGCCGTCGCCGCCAAAGTAGTCGTTTCTTACCATAGGAGACGACCCCATGCCTGTACAAAAATTGACCGATGCCGGTGTGTTAACGCTGTGTTGCCCAGAAGGGCGCAGCCATTGCGAGGTATTCGATACCTTAATACGTGGCCTTTACGTGGATGTGATGGCCAACGGCCGTTTGGCTTACCGAGTGCGCTATCGCTGGGAAGGAAAGCAACGCGTGCTCACTCTGGGGGATGCGCGCTTGCTGACTATAGACGAAGCGAGGACGGCAGCACGGGCGGCTTTGCGCAGGGCTATGGCAGGAGAGAATCCCCGTCTGGAACGGTTGCCCGAACATGGCCCCACCATCGCCACTTTTTATCGTGAGCATTATTTGCCTTACGTCAAAAGTTACAAACGCAGTTGGAATACCGATGAAACGATGATTCGCCTTCACGTAGTGCCTGCCTTGGGTGAGCGTGCCATGGGCAGCGTGATACCGCCAGATATCGCACGGTTAATCGAAACGATGCGTGAACGCGGCTACGCGGCCGGTACGTGTAACCGTGCTCTGATATTGCTGAGCTATGGCTACACGTTGGCGCTCCGGTGGGGGGTCGAGGGAGTAGAGCAAAACCCTGCCAAAGCACTGAGAGAGTTGAAGGAAGACAACCGCATTGAGCGTTATCTCACTAACGAACAAACCCAGCGGCTGTTGGTCGCGGTCAATGAAAGCCATAACCCATTGCTGGCATCTATCGTGGCGTTTTTGATTTATACGGGGGCACGCAGGCGTGAGGTGCTAGATGCGCGCTGGGACGATGTGGATATGGTTCGTAAACTGTGGCGCATTCCTAAAACGAAATCAGGAAAGGTGCGTCATGTACCGCTATCGAAAGGGGCATGGCAGTTATTGTCAGCGTTACGGGCGGAAGGCGTGCCATTGAATGGATGTGTGTTTGCCAACCCTCGCACGGGGCTGCCGTTTGTATCGATCTTCCACAGTTGGGATGCCGCCCGCCAGCGGGCCGGGCTGCCTGAGCTGCGCCTGCATGATTTACGCCATAGCTTTGCCAGTTTTTTGGTCAACGCCGGGCGTAGCCTATATGAGGTGCAGGAGCTGCTAGGCCATGCCGATATTCGCACCACGGCCCGCTATGCCCATTTAAGCCGGGAGCGCTTGTTCGAGGCGGTGGAGGCGGTGCCGGTGATGACTATGCAGAGCGAGTAGCGCGTTCAGGTGGTAGGCAGCTGTGGGTGTAAGGGATGATCCGCAGTTGCCATCGGGTAAGGGGGTGTTGCTGGTATGGCATCAGCTCATCTTTTAAAGGTAGCATTGGCTCGCTAGCGCTTACGACTAAATAGTGAGTCTCATCAGTTGGAAAGAGTGGTAGGCGTGCTAATCTCAATGAGAGGTAGCAACTCAGGTGTTCTGCCATATGTCGCTGATTTGGGCAGGTGACGTATGTCTGTCGCTTAGCTAGTGATAACCAAAAAAACAGCAGGGAATGATCGTTATGCCAACTCCACTCTCATTTAATGCCAACTGGTACTTATCGCAGAACCCAGATGTGGCGGCGGCTATTGAAGCCGGGGCACCGTTCAACGCGTTTGAGCATTTTTCGCTTTATGGGAGCGCTGAAAATCGCTCAGCGTCGCCACTGTTTGACCCCGAGCAGTATCTGGCCAACAACCCTGACGTTGCAGAAGCGGTGGCACAAGGTCTCATCACCGCATGGGATCACTTTGAGTTATTTGGGGGCGACGAGGGGCGTTCTCCCACGCCGTTGTTTAATGAGGCATTTTATTTACAGCAGAATCCCGATGTGGCTGCCGCCATTGAGCAGGGTATTATTTCCTCCGCTGCTCAACATTTTGCGCTCTATGGGCAAAGCGAATCGCGGGCCATTAACCCCGCGATCAATCTAGGCCAATACATAAACGCCAACCCGGATGTTGGGCAAGCCGCTAGTAGCGGTCTGATCAACGCGTTCGACCATTTGATGCAGTTCGGTGTCAACGAAGGGCGTAATCTGGGGAACGGCGTCTTGCTTAGCAATTTTAGTAACGACCCAGGGTTTACCACCGCGCTTAGCAACGGCAATGCCGCTGCTGCACTCCTGCGGATGGAATCCGTGGCTCCTTTCATCCCTACCTTTGAGCGCCCTGTGGGATGGACGCCCCCCCGTCAACACTCCTATCCCTGTTGATTTTGTACCGCCTGCCGGTTCCGGCATTCAGTTAATCGTTCCACCAGAAGTGCCTGTGCCGCCCAGTGTCACGTTGACCCCGGTATTTCAGCTACCCCCCACGCCCGCACCTGAGCCCGCACCTGAGCCCACACCTGAGCCCACACCACCTCCTAGCACTGGGGGGGCAACGGAGGTGGCGTCACCAATCGTTCGTTTACCCGAGATGCGTCCGACTTTGAGGAAGATACCCCCGCCACGGTGACAGGTGGCGCAGGCACAGATACATTGACGGTAAATATTCCCGAAAACGGCGCTTATCTGATCAATCAGCTCCATTTTGACAACGTCACTACCATAGAGCGACTGGTGATTCATCGTGATGCGGGCTTTGAGCTTCCAAGCCAGGGTGAAGGTGAGTTCACCCTGTCGGGTACCAGCTTCAACACGTTAGTGATGGATGCTCCGTTTGACTTGGAAGGAACGTTTAGGATCACAGGAGGAAGTAATCTCAAGACGATTATTGTTGAGAAGCCGATTGGGCCTAACGTCGCAGTAGGTGAAACCCCAGGGCCGGTAGGCGGGGGCACTGTTGGTCGCTTAATTTTCGATCAATTTACAAGCGACTCTATCTCAATCGTTGCCAATGCAGAGATTGAGACCAACCTCAGTGTTGTGAATAGTGACAACATCCCCACTGTTACTATCAGCGGTGCAGCTAATGTCAATCTTGGTCAACTGAGCGGTGCTGACGACATTAATGCACAAGCGTTAACAGGTGACTTGGTGCTGATGACGGTATTCGGTGTGGACAGCACTATCCTTGGGGGGGCGGGGGATGACTACCTAACGAGTGCTGCTAATGGGGGTAATGATACCTTTGACGGCGGCGCTGGCGATGACATCATCGACCTGACGGCTGATAACTCTGGTAGGGATACTGTCGCTTACCACATCGGCCAAGATGGCAATGATACGATTCTCGGTTTCCGCGCAGTCAAAAGCGACGATGTAGAGTCTGACATAATGCGTTTTGATGGCGTGGTTGATGCCAACGAATTGGCCGAAGAGATTGCAAATATTACCTTTGTGGAAAACGGAGGGTATGAGGAAAACGCAATTGATGGAAACACCGTTGATTTGACGATTAACTTCCAGAATGGCGGTTCCATTACTTTTGCCGACTTCATGGCTATTGACACTGATGTAGAAATTTTATTTGGTAATGCTGTATTTACAGACGGTCAGGGCCAAGACGCAAGCGACAAAGTGATTAGCGAAGGTGAAACGGTCATTGTTACCGGGGTGACTGACACAGATATGACATCAGCCTTAGATGTTGTCTTCGTCTAACACCTCTCATCCCTCGACGAATGTCCCCTAACCCGCCTCAAAGTAGGCGGGTTTTTCGTCTCTGGAAATGTGCCAAGCGTTCGACTATTTAGTAACAGGAATTTTGGGTCGAAAGGATGCAGAGTGAATCAATCACGGCTCATTCGGCGGGCGTGGTGCTTCAAGCAGCGCTTGGTTTCGTCGATCACGACCATGTTACGTTTGATGTTGACTACTGAGGGTTGCTGAATGAAAGAACATTTTGTCATTGCGTTTGTCGATCACACGAAGCGTACTTTCAACACAACGGCTAGGAAGAAGAACGCTAGGCTGAAGCAAGTCGAACAGCAATGTAGGCGTTTAGGCTACCAGAGCAATATCCTCGCAACTCAGCTTGATAAAAGCACAGCGGATGCGATGAAAGTGTCCATTGACGCGGCTTACGAGGCGGCAGGCTATCGTTATATACCGCGCCCACCCCTACCTTGATGGTGGCCATTGTGGGCCGGGATAAGGTAATAGATACCGAGCAACGGTTTCCTGCGGCGCTTATGCTGTTACCTAAGATTTCCCTGCCTTAGCAGCATAAAGCGGCCCTGCCGCCGCTATGAGCTGCTAAACTCTCCATGACTGACTTCCCCGACGACCCCCAAGGCCCCGATGAGGCCACTATCACCCATGCCCCCCGCACGGCATTATTAGCCGAATTGGAAGCCTAGGAACATCTGCTATTCGAGCCCATGAACCAAGCCGATCTTGACGGTCTCTACGAGCTGTACGCGACGTGGTGTGTACGTCTGGGAGAGTCTGGAAAACAGGTTATCGTGCAAATTTACCAACCTAGTGAGTATGGCGCTGCCAGGGCAGCGGGGTTTGAAACTATTATTTGGACACTGTACCGCTACCCTGGTGAAGAGGCTGATATTTTGCGCGAGCTTGAGGGCATGTCACTGTTTGCGGTCACCATGCCTCGCCACTTGGCGCTGCAAGGGTTAGCGAAGCGTTTACCGGTTAATGTTTATGTACATACCGTAAACACCCAGCGTGAATGGGCGATGTTTCAAGCATTGGGGGTGAGTGGCCTGTATACCGATTGGCTGCCAGACCCTAATATAGAGGTTAGTGATGAGAGCGGTTAAATGTGCCATTAATGGTCGCCACTGAGCGGCTGTTTTTTATGGTGGGCGATACTTTGCGCTTAGGCCCTGCCTGCCCACACCGTGCGGTAAAGGCTCGACAGCGTGCCCAATGCCAGGGATGATGGCGGGCTAATAAGTGGGTACTAAATGCTTCAGCCGGGATGGGCTGGGCGGTTTGCCCTGTGTACCGATGATTTAAGTAGTGGATGTAACGTTAGATGAAGACACATATGCCCTGGCAACAGGCAGGTATCCCCTGGGATGCGATTGAGCAGGCCATGGCGCACTGCGACCACGTAGGGCGAGATGCCTTTCGCCAAGAGGCGCATCAGGGCTTTAAGGCTGCAAAGGGCAAAGGTGTGATGCATCAGCAGCGTGGCCCCTATGAGCCTCGGCCTTTGGTGGCGGCGGCCTATGCGATTTGCTACCCAGATCAGCCGCGCCTTGGCCCTAAAGATTTTACCGGCGATACGGCGCGCCAGTATCTGCTTCGCTCACACGGCTTTACCTTGGGTGGGGAGCCACCCGTCAGCCAAGATGAGCCAGCCCGCGCCGCCGAGCAAACGGTAACACTCAACGGCGTCAGCTACCCGCTTAGCGAACTTTCAGCGGCTGCCAGCCAAACGCTGGCGAAGCTGAATAAAACCGACACCACTATTCAACAGCTGCAACAGCGGCTGGCGATCTACCAAACTGCGCGCAGTGTATATGCCCAGGCGCTGAGTGACGCGCTGCCGAAACAAGCGCCGTAGCGGCTGGAGGTGATACCACGCCGCTGGAGATGAGTGCCGCATGAACCATCGGTTAATAAGCAGGAAAAAAGCTGCTGCCAGCGGTGTGGGTGGGCAATCGCCGTTGTTGGCACGGTTGCTGCCCAACGAGCCCTGTATGGTGAATAACAAGGCGCAGGCGGCGTTAACAGAGCGCTATTTGCTGCCTTGTTTAGCCGAGGTGGCGGCGTTTTTTCTTGCGTTACGCCATCAGGTTGACCCTGCGCTCTATCAGCAGCGGCCGGTGAAGTTGGGCAAGCCTTACCCGCTTGGGCAGTGTTTGGAAATTACCCGGGCAGTGCAGCGTTTGCTGCCGGATGCTGGGGTGGCCACTGCTGGGTTTAGTGGTGCTGCCTTAGCGGGTGCCCATGCCTATCGGGCGTTTCGTAAGGCCGGGGGCAGCACGCGGCAGGTGTGGGGCGACTTGCGGGGCGAGTTTTTCCAGAATGCCTTTCAAGTGGGCACGCTGTATGTGGATGTCGCTAACGATACGGTGACGCCTACCAAGCCCAAGGTGGAAATCTTGCCGTTTGCTGAGTCGGCACTTATCCCCATCGCTGATTTTAAGCATTTCAAACGTATTGCCGAGCGTTACTGGCAGGCGCGTATTTTCCCCAACCATATTCTTCCTGAGCTGGCACCTACGTGCCCGTTTATTCATGTTAGCCCAGGTGGAAAGGTGCAAGTGGCGGAGGCAACGGGCTATATGGTGGCCATGGCGCAGGCCAGTGCTTTCCGTGCAAGCGAGGAAGTATTGTGCGATACGCCAGTGCCAGACGATATTTTTGCGCATGTGCGCCTTCATTTGGCGGGCACGCCGTGGGCTTTGCCGCGCAGTGCTGAAGAGGGCAAGGCGGCGGCGCTGCGTGCTTGCCGCGAGCAGCGGGCGAAACGTTGGCACCTTTCACCGGCGCAGGCGAACGCGCATCTCCAAGCGGTGATTGCGCTGAATCACCGCCTGTTGCATGTGTTGCCTTCACGCAGGCAGCAGATAATCCGCCTGACAACGGTAGATGTGGGCGGTGCTCAGCCGTTTGCTTCGCCAGTGGGCAGCCTATCCTATGGGCAGCGGCTTGATGAAGAGATCGTTAGGTTAAAGCAGCGGTTGGCTATTTGCCAAACCGCTCGTATTGCTTATGCCCAGGCGCTGAGTAATGAGCTGTTAAAGCACTCGTAGCAGTGGGGCGGTGTATGTCATGTTAGGCCTGTGCATAAGGGGCAGGCCTCCGTTGTGGGTGCCACGCTGCCTTTGCAGTACACTGGCTCCTTTTTAAGCGAATGTTGCGATGTCTCCCTCGTTATTTAGTACGCTCAATCTTATTAAAGTGTTTGGTGCTGCGTTAGTCGTGGCTTCTCATTATGCTGGGCAGTACTACAGCACGCCGTTTTATAGTTATGGTACGGGCTGCTTTTTTGTGGTGTCGGGATATTATGCCTTTAACTGGGAGCGCCACCGGGGCTGGTACTATCTTGCTAAACGTTTAACGCGTTTATATCCGGCGTTTTTGGTGGCGTTGCTGGCTTATTTGTTGGCGCGGCAAATACCGTTGGCCGAGTGGCCGCTGCTGACGGCCCATCATCTTACGTTTTTGCTTTCCACGCCGGATAGGGCAACGGTGTTTGCGCTTAACCCGCCGTTTTGGTCGTTGGCGGTGTTTTTTACGTTTTTTGCTTTGGTGGCTTTTTTACCCCGCATAACGCCCCGCTTTTGGCAGGTGGTGGTGCTGATGTTGCTAGCCGCTGGGGCACTGT
>Ga0208029_1000248_pt1 | contig 37152 bp, 29 predicted proteins | sample MalvireepMed_s12_FD_184242 | JGI IMG/M metagenome (GOLD analysis project Ga0208029, IMG submission 184242) | Marine viral communities from the Global Malaspina Expedition - Malaspina viral metaG DeepMed_s12 (SPAdes) (version 2) | ecosystem: Environmental > Aquatic > Marine > Oceanic | place... | reverse complement strand
CAACCAGAAAAGTGAGTGTGCCACGGAAACAGAAGCGTGCGCATGGCAGCACTGATTATTTGGAAAAGGTGTTAGCGGCGGGTTTGGTAGCGTTGAACGATATTTGAACGTTCATGCTCTCACCCTGCGGTAGAGGTAAGTATCATCACGAAAAATTTAGTATATTTAGTCATGTTTAATTCCTTGAATTCTAGATTAATGTTTCATGTATTTAATTAAAACTGAGGCCGAACAGCTCACGAGTAAAAAGCCAGTCATTGCTTCTATTCCAGCAAGAAATCTCAAATGAGAAGTCGCTTCAATCTGGCCTAGCCCAAGCGTAGTCAAGTTGATTAGCGAAAAGTAGAAAAGCTCAATAAACTGGTTTAAGCTGCCACCCTTTAAGTTCCCTAGGTCTATTGCTATGGAAACTTTAAAAGCAAATGTAAACCACAGAGCTGCTAGCAATTGAGACGCTGTAATCCCACAAAACAGTACAATTAAACCGCGTGCTCCATTGCGAAGACGAACTATGAATTTCGTCAAGTACTGCAATATACGGTAATGGCTAAGTGCACTTGCAATAATTGCTAGTAATGCGACTGACAACTGAATCAGTAACGCCATAAACTGTTGGGATAATTCAGGCATTAGAACCACACACGGGCACCGAGAACCACACCCGTTTCATGAACAGGATCGCCTATGCCACGTAGATTATCCGCTGACGCTCCCAAGGCTCTAGACCAATAGGCACCAATATACGGGGCAAATTCCCGTGAGACCTCCATTCGATAGCGTAAGCCAACACGAATTGAATTAAACCCAGAAGGTCTATCAAACCGTTCTGACTCAGAAAGTGAAGCAGACAGTGATATTCGCGGTTGCAAATATGAGGTTTGTGACATGCGATAGTCATACTCGGCTTCCATTGAAACACTGACATCACCGTCTTCGTTAATGATAAGTGAACTATCTACTTCAAATTGATAGGGAGCCATTCCAAAAAGGCTAACTACAGCATAATTTTCCATATTACTGTCACTCGTCAATTCGCCACGGGCACCAATTCCAACCTGAATTTCCCAAAAAGGTGCAATTAAGCGACTAGCAAGCAGTTCAGCTCTTTCAATATCCGTTGGCTCCCCATCGTTTTGTTTATTTTCACCTTCACTTTTAAAATAAAGACGGTACGTGTCGCCTCCATACCATGCGATCATATCCCAAATCGCGATGTTCTCCTCACGGTTGTTGCGCGCTACTTCTAGCCTGTCAAATAGAACAATACCATTAAGTGTATCTTTGACAGGCGATGGCCAGCTTTCAGGTGTTTCTTGTGCGACACTACGAAGTGTTACGGTAAGTATTATTAGTCCAAATATAATTCGTAAATTCATGAAGGTACCCCTTAAGAAACGTTTACAACGCGGAACATACCAGCGTCCATGTGATATAGAAGGTGACAATGAAATGCCCAATTTCCGGGTGCGTCAGCGCTGATCAGTAAAGACACTTTTTCGCTCGGTTTGAGACTGATCGTGTGTTTACGGGGGGAAGGGGAGTTACCATTTTCTAGCTCCATCCACATACCGTGAAGATGGATGGGGTGATACATCATCGAATCATTGACAAGAATAAGGCGCACGCGTTCCCCGTACTTGAAATGAACGGGCTTATCCACTTCAGTGAATTTTTTGCCATCAAAAGACCACATGTATCTTTCCATGTTACCGGTCAAATGCAGTTCGATGGTTTGTGTTGGTTCACGGTTATCTGGCCACTGCTTGGCACCTGTAAGGTCTGAATAAACAAGTACCTTGTGAGAAACTCCATCAAACCCTATTCCAGGGTCGTCTAGTCGGCTGATCGGATTTTTGGCAATCATAGACGCACCTGGTCCGTGACCGTCCGGTGAGTGCGTAATAGGGATTCCGTCCACAGGAACTACCTTGTTTTGCATCGCTGCCATCGAATGATTAGGACCGTGATTTTCTTGGCCACCATAAGTCTCCTTGTTGTTCGTAGCGTCCATTGAATCCATGTCAGCCATTCCCGACATCCCCATAGCGTCCATACCTAATTCAGGCATTGGGCGAAGTGCCGGGATACTTGCTTCTTTGCCGACAGATGTTGCCAATGTGCCTCTGGCATAGCCACTTCTGTCCATGCTTTGTGCAAAAATGGTATAGGTTTTAGTATCTTTGGGTTTTACGATGACATCATAGGTCTCTGCAACAGCGATCCGTATTTCACCTACTGTTACTGGCTTAACAGGCTGACCATCTACTGCAACAACTGTCAGATCCAACCCTGGTACTTGGAAATCAAAATAGGTCATTGCTGACCCGTTAATAAGCCTAAGGCGTATGCTTTCTCCGGGTTTGTACAATGCAGTCCAGTTTGTTTGCGGGTCACGGCCGTTCATCAGGTATGTATAGGTCGCGCCGGTTACATCGAGTATGTCTCTTGGGTTCATGCGCATACGAGACCACATTGCTCGTTCTTTGACCGTATTGATCAGTCCTTGGCTCTTTATATCTTTAATCGTGTTTTCGACTGTACGCTGCTGATAATTATAATAGCCCTCAGCAACTTTAAGGTGACGGAAAACATCGTGAGGGTCTTCAAAGGTCCAGTCGCTGAGAATAATGGTGTGCTCCCGATCTGCACCGATGTCGCCATCTTTTGGTTCAATAACCATGGGGCCAAGGTGCCCAAGCTGCTCCTGAAGACCTGAATGACTGTGGTACCAATATGTACCGTTTTGTTCAATATCGAATTCATAGGTAAAGGTACTGCCAGCGGCGATACCGGGAAACGATACGCCAGGTACACCGTCCATCGTGTAAGGGAGTATCAATCCGTGCCAGTGGATTGACGTACTTTCAAGCAAGTTGTTAGTTACATTTATAGTGACATGCTGACCTTCTTTTAGACGCACTTACGGGCCCGGTGACGAACCATTAATTGTAATTGGTAGGCCAGCTGCGCTTGCAATACGCTTGTGCTGCCTGCTAATCATCATATTGATGTTTTCCCCGCTGACAACGTTGTTTCCAAAACTTGGTTTTAACTCTTGCCCAGCATGAGATAAGCCCTCTGGATTAGCCCAGGCTGGTGAAATTTGACGTAAAAGCGCTGTCCCACCTAATGTCAAAGCGGCAGACTTAACGAATCTGCGCCTATCTTTATTTAATTTGTTTAACATAAATTGTTCTCTAATTTGATGGATAGATTCAGACACATGCTTACGTTAAAACGGACCGAGCATGTACCGAGTTTTCGTAGTTAAAACTAGAACGGGCTTATGCTATTGGGGGTCTAAGCAATCTAGAAGGAGGAGACCGTAGTAAATCACCTTCGAATAATGAGAAAACATAATCAAATGACTTAATTTTGTAGTGATAATTGCCGGTCAGTAGCCAAATTGTAAAACAATTTCCATGAGAACAATCGCAAGATTCTGTACAGCACTCCTCATGACAGCTCTCATCAACATTATCTTCAATGTGCATTTGAACATGCAGCTTTGCTTGTTCAATTTCCGGTGTTCCCTTCATGGATGAGATGTTGCCAGTACCTTCACTTTCGCAACCCAACACAGATGAACCATAAGTCACACTTGCAATAAGCATCAAGCACTTGATAAGTGTACTTAAAGCTATTGTCGTGTGGTCGTCGTGAGTCATCTAAATTTACAATCCTTTAATAGCTGCAATTCGACACAGTGTAAAAATGACCTATCCGCGCATAACATTTACAGAGTCAGATGGCTTATGCCGTTTGCTTAGTATGTATTTACGGTTTACCTAAGACAATCCAATATTTGTGCCATAAGTTCTTTAATACGTGATATTGCTGTTACAATTATCAATCAATGAGCTGAATAAAGTAACGATTTTCATTCGCCGGAAAGTACGGATTACAATTTAGTGTGAGATTACTTCTACTAAAATCAGAATGTGGAAAAAGAGTTATGCAGACCTCAGTTACCTATCTATATAACAGTAAAATCATTTTCTTTTGCGGCTAAGATAAAGCTTCTCTGCGGTAATTATCAGAAACAAGCCCGCTAATGACGTCCAAATTACGATGCTATCCGCTTTCACCTTAACGACGATGAAAGCTATCAGTACAATTAAATCTAATGTAATGGCGGTTAACAGTATAAACCGGTTGGCAGAAATTTCTTTACGCAGGTAGTTTAGTACGCCCCAGTGAATCGCAATATCCATCAGCAGATAGAAAATCACACCCAAAGAAGCGATTCTGCTTAAATCAAAAAATATCGTTAACGTCATAGCAAGGACTATTGTATATACCAGCGTGTGTTTTTGGATATTTCCTGGCATACCAAAATGGCTGTGTGGTACAAGCTCCATGTCAGTTAGCATCGCTAACATACGCGATACAGCGAATACACTTGCGATGACGCCTGACACGGTAGCAATTATCGCAAAACCGACTGTTATCCAAAGTCCATATTGTCCGAAGGCTGGTTTTGCTGCTTCTGCCAATGCATAATCGCGCGCTGCGACGATCTCCTGGATTGATAGGTTTGTTCCAACTGCTGCGGCAACTAATAGGTAAATGAAAATACAAATCGCAATTGAAATGACTATTGCGCGACCCACGTTTTTACGTGGATTTTCGATTTCACCGCCACTATTTGTTATTGTAGTAAAGCCTTTAAATGCCAATACGGCTAGCGCGACGGCCCCCAGAAAGTCAACAATCGAAGCGTCGGTCGTTTGAACAAAAGTGTCAACAACTCCTCTTTGGGCCGCATATATTCCTCCAGACGCTAATACCGCCAATCCTAAAGCTTTGGCGATTCCCATTACAAATGAAATAGATTGGATAGCCTTGTTACTCATAATGTTTATGAAAAAGGCAAAGATCAATACTGCTACACCTAACGCTGGGACAAACCAATCGTTGGGTTTTGTATTAATTATTTGTACGGTATATTGACCAAATGTCCGCGCAACTAAGCTTTCATTAATTACCATTGAAAAGTACATGAGTAATGCGAAAACCGCAGTGGCAGTCCCCTTGCCATAAGCTTTTTGTAAAAACATGGCAATCCCTCCTGCAGAAGGATAAGCATTGGATAACTTCACGTAGGAATACGCGCTTGCTGATGTGATCATTGCCGCTATGATAAAGGCTAATGGGAACCACTCGGGGGCCAATTCAGCCACTTGTCCGGTCAAAGCAAAGATACCTGCACCGATCATGACACCTGTACCCATTGCAACCGCGCCAATAAGACTGAGACTTCCTTCTTTGTAATTTGACTTGTGTTGGTGCTTCCTCACAACCTCACTCCATAGTTTATGAATCCAATGAAAGGCTTATAATTCGTGCGCTCGGTTAATACCATGTGCCATTATTTTAATCTCTTGTTGTTCGGTTTCTAAAATAGAATCAAGTAGTTCTATTTGATGCCCAACGACCATTTGCTTCCTTAGATACGAAAATAATTCGATAATTTGTTGATGGCGTTTCATAACGTGCTCTATGACCTGTTCATAAGTAGTGCAATCATCTAGGTTAGGCGGACACAGTAAAGGTATGTCAGGCTTATCGTTTATGTACTCAACAAAATAAGTATCCAATTCTCCGGTTTTACCTAAGTTTTTGAAGGCTAAGATCAGCTTACTTAGGTGGTTTTCATGCATTGCGAGATAATCGAGTACAAGTTTGTTCAAATCCGTCTTCTTACAACAGCAATGCAGTTGTTCAGCGAGAGCCTTATGGTAATTAGCTGTCCACTCTAAAATGTCACTGAATTGCTCAATTTGCATTTGTTTTTCCTCGAAATAACGATAACTGCTAAGTTAGGCTACCGAACATAAGTAATTAACTCATGACGCTGCTATTACTGTTTGATTACATGTTTGTAATATTCCTCATGAATAATAGTCTGGAGCAGCAATTGTCGAGCAGTTGATTAGAAAACCAAAAGCTAAATCTTTCACTTAAAAGGCTGAAAAAGCTGCGAGATATAATTTTGTGGGTAATTAGGTTGACTACCAATTCCTAGCTCCCCATCACGTGGTGAGGGTCGTTCATTAGAATTGGTGACGAATGTGCCAAGGAGGTGATCCCATAAATGTGTAAACAACCCAAAATTAACGTCACCTCTGGTACCGTCTTTTACGTGATGATGTCGGTGACCTGGGGCAACAGCCCAAACATATTTTAGCGGGCCAAGCCGCATATCAATGTTTGAGTGTTGCAACATCAACTGTAAGGCAGCACTAAACCCTAACAAAGCGCCGATTTCTATGGGCATGCCTATTAAAAGTAATGGAAGTGTACCTGCACTTAGTTCAATCGCTTGGTGAAGGGGGTGCTTCAATAGCCCATTAAACCCATACATTCGTTTGATGCTATGATGAACCGCATGTAAACGCCACAGCATGCTATATTTATGGCTAAAATAATGTGCCATCGTTATCCCAAAGTCAGCGACGATGATGGCAAAGCCAAGTTGTACTAGTAGTGGCCAATGGTGAGGCCAAATACTGAAGTGGGGCACTATCGCGGTCATTATTGGGATAAACGCGACCGTGAGAGCCAAAGAGCCTTCATTGACAATGGCATGCACTATATCTCGCCCGAAATCTCCCTGCGGTGTATTCCATGCTTTTTCATATGGTAACCATTTCTCAGCTACAAAAGATAAGGCGATGGCGAATAAAAGCAGGGGGATAAGCCAAGCTGGAGATCCTGTGTTTTGGGAAATACTGGTTGCAGCAAAGATAAAGCTTAAAAAAAATAATGGACTGAACATCCATTGGACCAACGTTCTCATAGTATTTACACATTCGCGTTTTTATTGATGCGTATATTATTCCCTAGTCAAACTTGATTCGGCTTGTATCAAACGGCTAATTACTGTGAATTTTAATGGTGTGCGGTTTGAATAACGAGGAAGGTGCAAATCCAAACAGCTGTTTAAACGTTTTACTCATATGAGGTAAGTCAGAAAAACCCGAAGCATGGGCAGCCTCAGTCAATGTTGCTGACTTACTCAGTTGTTCTATTGCGGCGCGCACACGCCACCAGACAATAAAACGACTAATAGGTATACCCACTTCTTGCTTAAAAAGATGTGTGAGACGACTTGGGGACAAGAAAACCTTCGATGATAAAAACGCCATATCGATTGCACAACCTCGCTGCGAAGCAATAATGTCGATGACCGCTCGTACCCGTTTATCCTCTGGGCGCGATGAAAGCGCAGGACTGTAGACTAGCCCTACCGCTTTATTTACTGTTTTCCACACTTTGTCGATATCGACGTCAGTAAATAGATGCTGAGAAATGTATCCCAATTCTTTACCAGTAAGCGGCAGAGTATTAATTCCATCACTCCTGGTTTGACGCAAGGCAGTGAGAAATTGTTGGTTATGCCTATCCTCAGGCTCTAAATAGATGACTACAATTTGATCATCCTGCGCAAAAAGCTTGTGAGGGACATCTTCGAAAATCACAATACATTGTCCGGTGTGAATACTTTGTGCCTTGTAATCTTGAACCGAGATGTCTCTGTCTAAACCAATGCAAATTTGGACTGCATGATGTGCATGAACATCATTATCAGGACTGACTCCGATGTAAATCGCTTTGTAGGGCCACAAATGAATATGCATAGCTGACTCATTATCAAAAGTTCAGGCTAGTATTTTTTGCTTCACAAATCTATACACATGACGAATGTTAGCCGATAGATACACGTTAAGGTGAGCGCCCGCTATGAAATTGTGTGCTTCTTACACTTTTAAGTGTGTAAATAATTTAAAATACCACAGTCCCTAATGGTTTTGTTTTGATCACACTTTGACGCCATATTTTCGAGTGATGACTTTAATGCGTTTAGCTCTTCAATGCGAATAATGACGTCTGATAAATGCTTAGCTATTAACGTATTGATATTTGAACAGCTCTGATCTGGCCTCGAACGACTGTCCATTAGCGTTTTTACTTCCATGATAGACATATCTAATGAACGACACTGTTTGATAAACAGGAGTTGTTCAATAGTCCCCTTGTCGTAGACACGATAATTTCCACTTGAGCGCTTAAGCTCAGGCAAGAGCCCCTTCTTTTCATAAAAACGAATGGTCTGAATACTACAACCTGTCGTCTTTGCGACATCACCAATTTTCATTTTTTTCTCCTAACCGTTGACTCTATACCAAGTATAGACTTTATACTCATACTATTCATCAGTAAAGAGTGTGTTTCTAATGAGCGGATGTGGGTGCGAAGTTGAAATAAAAGACCAGTCTCAACGACAGGTTTTGTATTGGCTTTTGGGAATAAACGCGACAATGTTTGTTATAGAAATGGGGATCGGGTTGCTTGCTGATTCAACCGCATTAATAGCCGATTCACTTGATATGCTCGCCGACGCAGTTGTCTATGGTGTTGCCCTTTATGCTATTGGTAAATCGCTATTGCACAAAGCCAATGCGGCTAGAATTAGCGGCTTTTTTCAGATGGCACTGGGTGTGTTGATTATCATTGATATTGTAAGACGGTCAATTTACGGTAGCGAACCTGTATCGGGACTAATGATGGCTATGGGGGCAGTTGCACTGGTTGCTAATGTCATTTGTCTTGTGATCATACGCAAACAAAGAAATGAAGAAGTGCATATGCGGGCAAGCTGGATATTTTCAGCCAACGATGTGATTGCCAACTTAGGCGTTATTTTTGCTGGCGTTTTGGTGTTTTGGCTCGATTCTCGATGGCCTGATCTGGTTATCGGTGTGATAGTTTCGTGCGTTGTGTTGCGCGGGGCAAAAATGATCCTCGAAGAGGCTGGAAATGAAAGACAGCGAGCGCTTAATGCGCAAAGTTGATAAGAACATGCCAATTTTTAATTGCACATCAAAACTGCGTAGGTTGGCATGGCTACTTATTACTTTGCTCATGTGTCAATCGGGCTTTTCGTTCGCCGCTCAATGCGATGACTACCCTGCGGAGGTATCGTCAGTCCCTGAACAATCAAAGTCGATAGGCACTTATGATGTTCCCGAAAAAAATGTAAATGCTGGTGATAATACGTCGAGTGAAGAGTCTAAGTGTTTCCATTGTGTGCTATGTCAATGTGGACAGATTAAGTTTCTGGCACAACACCCAATAAATGACGTAGCTAAACCGTTATATACCAATCAATACAGTTATTCCCGCAACGTCACTGACGGCCTAGTCGAAGGCCTTTTGCGCCCACCTCAACATTAATCCATTCCCTCCTATATGTTTGCATGGGTGCTTTCCATGTATGTCGTTATCTTATGAACAAAAGGTTCTTTTATGCGTTCTTCACGCCCATTGGGCATAAAAAAAGCTAGCTCAGCGTATCTGAAATTGATATCTGCTGCACTGGTAACCATGAGCATATCTGTTCAATCTGCCAATGCGCAAAAGTCTTCAATCACGCTTGAAAATGCGCTCAAACGCACATTATCAAACAACCCAGATTTAGTTGTGTTCGAATTTAAATCTTCGGCTTTGGATGGTGAATCAAAAATGGCCAGCTTACGACCTGAAATGTCTGTTGGGGTTGAAGTTGAAAATGTGTTGGGAACAGGCGAAGTGTCTGGTATCAAAGATGCCGAATTGACACTGACCTTATCGTCGGTCATCGAGCTTGGAGATAAAGTCAGCGGCCGAATGAATGTGGTGAGTTCAAAAAAAGCACAACTGCTTACACAACGGCGCATTCGTACGCTGGACATCTTGGGTGAAACAACTCGACGATATATCAATGTCATTGTCCAACAAGCGTTGCACAAGACTGAGCAACGAGCTGAAATGCTGGCTCGCACAATGCTTCAGACAGTCTCTACACGGGTTGAAGCGGGGGCTTCTTCACCACTTGAGAAAAAACGTGCAGAGTCAGCGTTGTCGCAGGCGCGTTTGTCGTTATTGATAAGTGAACAAAAACTCAATGAGTATAAACGCGACCTGGCCATCATGTGGGGTGACACTAACGCTGCGTTTGCGGAAGTTGAAGGGACACTGTTATCGTTTCCAAATTCACTGTCACTTGAACATATGCTTTCACAGCTTCAAAGCAATCCACACGTTCTGCTTTATGCTGATAACTATCGGGTACAAGAGGCCAGATTGAGAGTGGTTCAGGCCAGTCAGCAGTTCGACATTGCGTGGGAAGCCGGTATCCGAAGAATGCAGGGAATTAATGACACAGCGTTAGTCGCCAGTATTTCGGTGCCGTTAAATACCAAGCAGCGGAATCTAGGAGAATACGAACAACAGCGCGCATTGCTTGACAGTATCGACTATCAAAAACAAGCGAAAATTCGTGAACTCACTCGCCAAATAAATCAAGTCATTAGCGCAAAAGACCAAGCCTTGCTCACTGTTACGACCCTTCAAGACAATGTCGTTCCCACATTGGAATCTGCACTGAACTTGGCGCGGGAAGGCTATGAAAGTGGTCGCTACAACTACATAGAGTGGGTGACAACGCAACAGCAACTCATAGATATGCAACGAGCACTGATAAAAGCAGCAGGCTTAGTCCACCTTCGAAGCGCAGATCTAGAGGCACTTACGGGAATTCCCGTGTTTTCTGACTCTCCCTCGACGTCTGCTCAATCATCAGAATTACTAGAGAAAAAATAATGAATACATCACAATTTACATTACTCACTAGCGCACGTGACTTGCTTGGCGTGTTAGCCATGCTACTTACTTTACTGTTTGCTACTGTCGCCCTGGCTGATGATGACGATGAGGAAGCCGAAGAAAGACCCGAGTACGTAGTGTTATCTCAAGAACGGATGCTTGAACACGATATCGTGACTGCTTCAGCCGCGTCAGGATCATTATCGCTCACAACCAGAACATTTGGGCGGATAGTTCATGATCCTGCGTCACTGAGTCATATTCGTGCCCGCTTCGACGGTGTTGTAAAACGTATCATGGTGAATATTGGAGATAAAGTAGAAAAAGGTGACACACTGGCAATCATTGAGTCAAACGAGAGTTTAAATCAATACTCAATCACCTCACCGATGTCTGGAAAAATCATAGCTAGACACGCCAATGATGGTGAGCTCACCAACGGTCAAGTGCTGCTTTCTGTTGCTAATTACTCTCGCGCAATTGCTCAATTGGCTATTTTCCCCAAACAACGTACTCATATTGCCGCTGATATGGAAGTCACTTTAAGGCTTGAGGAATTGAAGCAACAATCAAGTATAAGCCACATTACGTCCTCACCGGATGACAAACCCTATTCTATCGCGTTTGTAAACGTTGATAATGGCAGTGGTTATTGGCCTTTAGGCGCTATGGTAGAGGGTTATATTCAGATTGGGTTCCAAGAAGTCAATCTGGCTCTCCCCAAAAGTTCAATACAAGAGTTAGATGGGCAAACCATTGTTTTTGTCAAAGAAGGGGAACGATTTTACCCCCGCCAAGTAAAACTTGGGAACACGGACAACCGTTTAGTAGAGATTGTGAAGGGCGTTCAAATAGGCCAGCAAGTCGTTGTAGAAAATAGCTATCTACTAAAAGCTGATTTATTAAAAATGGAGGCGGGCGATGATGACTAATTACCTGCGCATTTATTGTCAAAAGCAAAGCCAAGTCCATAAAAACGGTGAGGTGAGAGCATGATTGCACCAATACTCCGTCTATCCATTGAGCGCCGTGGTGTCATGATGTTGTTCGCCTTGTTTGTCGCCTTTTTTGGTATGTACAGTTACAAACAACTGCCGATTGATGCTGTGCCTGATATCACCAACGTGCAAGTGCAGATAAATACCGCAACCCCAGGTTACTCGCCTTTGGAGACTGAGCAACGCATAACGTTTATAGTTGAAACCTCGCTGGCCGGTTTGCCTAATTTATCGTATACCCGCTCGATATCACGCTATGGCTTGTCGCAAGTCACAGTCGTGTTTAAAGAGGGCACCGATTTATATTTCGCACGAAATCTCGTCAACGAGCGTCTCACCGCCATCGCGGCGCAATTGCCAACAGGGTTAACCCCTGAAATGGGCCCTATCGCCACAGGCTTGGGTGAAATTTACATGTACTCGTTAAGTGCTGAGCCTCAGGCGCGACAGGACAACGGTCAACCCTATGATGCTATGGCATTAAGGGAGATCCATGATTGGGTAGTTAAGCCCCAATTGTCGCTTGTTGAGGGGGTGACCGAGGTTTATGCGATAGGCGGATTTGAAAAGCAATATCATGTGAATCCTAATCCAGTCGCAATGATAAACTTTGGGATAAGTACAGGTGACCTTCTCAGTGCGCTAGAACGCAACAATGCGAATCAAGGCGCTGGTTTTGTAGAACAAAATGGGCAACAAGTACTGATCAGATCGGAAGCCCAACTGAAGGGCATCGACGATATCGGCCAAGTGGTTGTTAAGATCATTGATGGCGTACCGGTAAAAATTCAAGACATCGCCCAAATCAACCTCGGTAAAGAGCTGCGCTCTGGAGCCGGCACGTTAAATGGCCAAGAAACAGTGATTGGCACGACAATGATGTTAGTGGGAGAAAACTCTCGTACGGTCGCCAAAGCTGTGGACAGTAAGCTCGAAACCATTAAAACAAGCTTACCCGAGGGCGTTATCCTTGAAGCGGTTTACGATAGAACAAGCCTCGTTGACAAAACCATCGACACAGTACAGAAAAACCTCGTCGAGGGCGCTTTACTTGTCATCGTTGTGCTATTCGTTTTGCTTGGGAATGTGCGAGCTGCACTTATTACAGCCGCTGTAATACCCATGGCAATGCTTGCCACGATATCGGGTATGGTCAAAACCGATGTGTCTGCTAACTTAATGAGTTTAGGCGCACTGGATTTTGGCTTGATTGTCGATGGCGCAGTTATCATTGTTGAAAACTGTATCAGACGATTATCCGAATCCCAGAAACAAAACGGCGCTACTCTACCGCTCAAAGAAAGGCTGAATGTTGTTTATGAAGCCACTAATGAAGTCATACGTCCCAGTTTGTTTGGTGTATTGATCATTACCATTGTTTATATCCCCTTGTTCACGCTCACTGGCGTCGAAGGTAAAATGTTCCACCCCATGGCAGCGACCGTGATAATGGCTTTGCTTGCCGCAATGGTATTTTGTTTTACCGTAGTGCCTGCGGCGATAGCAATTTTCATGAGAGGTAAAATTAGCGAAAAAGAAAGCCCAATTATTAAAGGTGCAAAGGCAGTCTATCGTCCTGTTTTAACCGGAGCGCTGCGTTTTAGATGGCTAGTGGTAGTAGCAGCGAGTGCTTTGGTTGTCGGCAGTTTATGGATGGGCAGTAAATTAGGCTCGGAGTTTATTCCTCAGCTCAATGAAGGTGATATCTTAGTACAGGCGATACGCATCCCTGGGACAGGGGTAGAACAAGCAGTTGAAATGCAAAAAACTCTTGAAGCGAAACTTATGCAGTATGAGCAAGTACAGACGGTATTCGGTCGCACGGGTACGGGTGAGGTCGCCACCGACCCTATGCCACCAAACATTACTGATACGTTTGTTATTTTAAAGCCTAGGGAGCAATGGCCCGATCCATCAATGACAAAAGCTGAGTTAGTGAAAACGTTTGAAGAGGACTTGTTTACTTTGCCCGGCAATAATTATGAATTTACGCAACCTATACAAATGCGTTTTAACGAATTGATTAGTGGCGTAAGGGCAGATTTGGGGATAAGGCTATTTGGGGATGACTTAGATACGCTCTTTGCATCTGCTTCTGACATTTTGACCGTTATTTCAACGATTGAAGGGGCTGATGACGCGAGGCTTGAGCAGGTAGAAGGCATTCCAATCTTCACCGTCACACCAAAGCCTGATCAATTGGCACGCTTTGGTTTGGATATAGCCGACTTGCAGTTATGGCTCAATGCTGCGACAGGTGGAGAAACCGCTGGAATGATTTTTGAGGGCGACAGACGCTTTAAAATTGTCGTGCGATATGCCGACGACATTCGAAATGAACTCACTCAGCTTGAGACCATTCCCATAGTCACGCCCTCTGGTGAGCATGTACCAATGAGCGAATTAGCCACACTTGCATTTAAAGAAGTACCTAGCCAAATAAGCCGGGAAAATGGCAAACGTAGTATTGTTGTCACAGCAAATGTGCGTGACAGAGATATTGGCACTTTTGTTGAGGAAGCTCAGGCGAGAATTAATGATGAAGTAAATTTACCTGCTGGTTATTGGCTCGACTATGGTGGAACCTTTGAGCAGCTCGAAAGTGCGAGTCAACGATTGACGATTGTGGTACCGGTTACGTTGTTTGTGATTTTGACTATGCTGGTAATTGCGTTTGGTTCAATACGTGATGCGTTAATTATCTTCACAGGTATCCCTTTGGCATTAACAGGCGGTGTAATGTCTCTTTGGTTAAGGGATATGCCTTTATCCATATCCGCGTCGGTAGGGTTTATCGCGTTGTCTGGGATTGCCGTATTAAACGGATTGGTAATGCTGTCATTCATCAAGCAACGTTTGCTAGAAACCGGAGAATTAGTGAATAGCATTGTTGAAGGGGCTCTTATTCGCTTGCGTCCGGTATTAATGACAGCATTAGTTGCAAGCCTTGGATTTGTGCCCATGGCGCTGAATACGGGCATAGGTGCAGAAGTGCAAAGACCGTTGGCCACTGTTGTGATTGGCGGCATTTTGTCCTCGACACTGCTTACTTTGGTTGTTCTACCAGTTCTCTACAGAATTGTGTATGGGAGACATCTAACTAAATTGACGATTAATCACGCTAGTTAATAATAGTTATGGAGAAGGTCGATTCCTAGTATCGACCTTTGAAATACAAACGCTGAAAAGTAATAGTTGATGGTGTCATTGGTTTTTTATAACTATATCGGTAATACTGTTAAGAAAATGAATAGGACGCTCCAAGCAACTACATTAGATATGTAGGAGGGGCTTTATGAACTTTAGTAAAGAAGCAAAACATCATGTGTTTAAAAGGTTAAATCATGCACAGTCACAATCATAGTCACGACCATTCACATGGGCGTTCGAGTGATGCGTCAAAGCGTATTGGTTGGGCGTTTTTCCTAAATGTGGTGTTCACCATTATCGAGTTTATTGGTGGCTGGCTAACGAACAGTACCGCTATTATGGCGGACGCTGTTCATGATTTAGGCGATAGTTTATCGATTGGCACCTCATGGGGCTTAAACAAGCTCAGTGATAAAGATGCTAATCGTACATTTTCGTATGGCTATAAACGATTTTCACTTCTGGGGGCGTTAATTAATGGTGTTGTGCTGACTATTGGTTCCGTTTGGATACTATTTGAAGCCATTCCCAGGCTGGCCGAGCCTGAGATGCCGCAAGTGGAAGGAATGCTGTTATTGTCGATTTTTGGCATGGCAGTGAATGGCTTTGCTGCTTATAAACTCAGTGAGGGTAACTCGCTCAACGAGCGCGTGCTCAATTGGCATTTGCTCGAAGATGTCCTGGGTTGGGTGGCTGTATTTATTGTATCGATTGTTCTGATATTCAAGCCGTGGCCAATACTCGATCCCATCTTATCCATAGGGTTTACGCTGTTCATTTTGTTTAATGTCTTTCGCAACCTAAAAGAAACTTTGATGCTGTTTTTACAAGCCACCCCTGATCAAGAGCAACTTGCAAATATTCGGGATGATTTGTTATCAAACGAGAATGTCAGTGATTTACATCACTTTCATATTTGGTCACTTGATGGAGAGCGCAATGTGATGACCGTTCACTTAGTGTTAGTTGGAGATGTGTCCACAGAGCATATTCAAACGCTTAAAAATGACGTACAGCACTCACTCAAGAAATATAATTTTGAGCATACGACAGTCGAGTTTGAGTTTGCGGATGAACAATGCCGTGACGAGGCGTAAAGCAACTGATAGACTACTTGAGATGAAGAAACTTAAACGAACAAGCTACATCATGATCATGCTGATCGTATTTCAGTCGTTTTCTGCTGTAGCTAATTCATTGGATTTTCATGCAATAGACACTGAACACCTGCAACACGAGCATGATCATGCCGAGCATAGCAGCAACGCCTCGGTAAGCCCTGAAATAGATATCAGTGAAGATGACGCAAGGGGTCACCATAATCCTGCCGATTGCCACCACTGCGGACACTGCCACGGCTCACATGCCCAATGGGTAGGTCATCACAGCATCAATAACCTTAATGAGGTGGCGTCCGGCCACAACTTCAACTATTTGGATGCAGTCTTAGACGCAGCCATCAACCGCCTATTACGACCACCCAAATACCAATCCTAGGAAGTATATTGATTGCATCGCGGAACGTGTATCCGCGTTGTCCGTTTTTATCATATTTTAGGATTTATTATGAATTTCACTCATCGTAATGAGCGTGACCAATTATTCATGTGGTCACTTTTCGTCGCGCGATGTATTTTCACGCGAAACACTCAGGCAGAATCAACCAATGTATACAAGGCTCTTGATTCAACGATATTTAACCGACTTAAACTTTTATGCGCTTGCGTATTGTTTCTTCCATTTTTTGCTCACGCTCAAAATCAAAGCTGGGAAAACTGGTTATCATCGCAGATAAATAAACATCCCAACATTATAGCGGCTAAAGAACAATTGTTCAGTACTGGGGCGCTTGCGGAAGCTTCTGAGCAAGCACTTTATAACCCTGAATTGTCAACTGATTATGCGCGAAATGGCGATAACAATGACTACAGCGTAGGTATTGAACAGACAATCGACCTTTGGGACAGGCAAGGCGCAAGGCGACAAAAAGCCGGTTTTATGCGCACTGCTGCACAAGCTCAATACCAAGAAGTCGTTTTAAACAAATCAGCCGATGCTATCGACGCATTAATTAATTGGCATGCAGCAAAACGCGCAGCGTCTATTGCCAAATCACAACAACAGCAACTTAATTCGTTACTTGAATTAGTCGAAATACGCCAAGAAGCCGGTGATCTAGGCAGTATCGATGCAGAGCTTACCTTTTTGTCGTTGTCGAAACAATTTGCTCAGGTGGCGGGATCAGAGGCTCAACTTCAAATGGCCGAAGCAATAGTGCGTGAGTTACTTCCTGATTGGGAGCCAGAGCGAGGGCGGATACCGGACGAGTTTTGGCCTTCTAAAGTTGCATATCCGTCTGATGAAGAATTACTAAAGCACCCCAAAATAGCTAAAGCTTATGCGCAATGGCTCACGCAAAAAGAAGAAGCAGAAGTCACTAGACGTAATGCAAAAGCAAATCCTACTTTTGGTATTAATGCGGGGCGGGAAGAGCGAGAAAACGTCGTTGGACTGACCTTTTCTATACCGTTAAACATTCGTAATAATTACAGTGCAGAAACTCGTTCCGCTGAACGAATGGCGTTAGAAACCGAAGCACGTTTTAGAGCGCAGTATCAGAAACTACGTTTCGATTTACAAGGTGCGTTTGGCGCATGGCAAAGCTACAACCAGCAGTTTTCACAATGGCAATCGCTCGTAAAGAGTCGCATCGAGAGTAGTGCTAATTTGTTAGAAAAGCAGTGGCGAAGTGGCGATTTATCAACAACTAATTACCTGCTAGCACTGAATCAACGCGCAGAAAGCTTACTGTCTGGCATAGAGCTGGAAAAGCAAACGCGCATAGCATTGAAAAATCTCATGCTGCAATCAGGTCGCCTTATCGACTTGCCCCCAGTTCAACACGATTTCTCTATTGATCATCAGGATTAACAAAATGAATAAAACAGTATTAGCAGTTTTCATCGCCTCATATGTCGGCGCTGCACCAAGTTTCGCACAAGAGTCTGATCAAAAGCATGCTCACAATGAAACGGTAACAAGAATTGATAAAAGCATACAAGATAAGCATGACGAACATACTGATGATGGTCATGAAGAACATGAACTACAAGATGGTCAAAAGCATGATGAGCACGGAGGCGAGGGGGCCGATGAACATGATGATCACGAAAGCGAACATGCTCATGATAAAGGTGAAAGCGAGAATAAAGACGATGAAGAGCATGATGAATCTGCTTCTGCATCGCTAGACTCCAATCAAATGGCATTAGCCAACATTAAAGTAAGCACACTAAGCCCCAAAATTGTCAATTATACTTTGTATGCACCGGGTGAAATATTATCAAACGGCTATAGCAGCTATAGAGTATCACCCAGAGTGGCATCCGTTGTCACGCGTCGTCATGTGGCATTGGGAGACAGGGTAAATAAAGGCCAAGTGCTTGTCACGCTTTTTAGCGAAACCGTTGCGCAAGCACAAGCCAATTACCGAACAACATATCCAGAATGGGAAAGAGTAAAAGGACTTGGTCGAAAAACTGTTGGAGAGCAGCGCTACATTGATGCAAAAGCTAATTTTGAAGCGGCTAGTGCAGTATTAATCTCATATGGTTTATCCGATGCAGATTTGAAAACGCTCACCTCACAGCAATCAATAGCATTAGGAGAATATAGCTTACGTGCTGAAATTGATGGCGCGGTACTCAGTGACTCGTTTGAACAAGGTCAGCGTATTGATGCGGGAGAGCCGTTGATCTCGTTGGCAGATGAAAGTGAACTTTGGGTAGAAGCGCATCTACCATCGAATATTAACCTGCGGTTAGGTGCAGGTTCTCCGGCACAAATCAAAGTGGGAGACTTCACAGTTGATGCAACGGTTACACAAGAGGCACATACCATTGACCCAATTACTCGAACGAGAACGGTTCGGCTATTAGTGAGCAACCCTGAACATCGTTTGCATCCTGGTCAATTTGCCGAGGTGTATTTCCGTTTTCTGACAAAAATGCCGGTAATGGCTGTTTCAGAAAGTGCGCTAATGCGAGGGCCCGATGGAGACTGGATGGTATTTGTAGAAGATCATCCCGGCGAGTTTTTACCCGTCGAAGTTGAACTTGGAAGAGCGCTTGGTGGCTTGCGGGAAATAACCGGTGTAGAGCCGGGTTCTCGCGTAGTAAGCGAAGGTGCTTTTTTTGTCGCTTCACAAATCGCTAAAGGCGGTTTTGACCCACACAACCACTAATTAGGAGGAGTCTTTATGTTTAATAAATTAATTGATTGGGCTGTTACTAATCGTTTGTTAGTGGTGATTGCTCTGACAACGTTAATAGTCAGCGCGGTTTTTGTTATTCCAAAACTGAATTTGGATGCATTTCCAGATGTCACCAACGTGCAAGTATCTGTCAATACAGAAGCACCGGGGTTAGCTGCCGAAGAAGTAGAGCAGTTAATTACTTATCCAATAGAAGCGGTGATGTATGCCTTACCGGATGTGATGGAAGTGCGCTCTATTTCCAAAACAGGTCTTTCAGGTGTGACCGTTGTGTTTAGCGAGGACACAGATATCTATTTTGCACGTCAATTGGTATTCGAGCGTCTGCAAGCGGCTAAAGAGTTAATTCCCGAGGGCGTCGGTACGCCAGAAATGGGACCCAACACATCAGGATTGGGGCAAGTGTATCAGTATCTATTGTTGGCTGAGCCCGATTCAGGCCTAGACGCTATGGCGTTGCGTAGTTTAAATGATTGGGTGGTGAAATTGCTGCTGCTTCCTGCCGATGGCGTAACGGATGTGCTCTCTTTTGGTGGGGAAGTACGCCAATACCAAGTTAACCTCAATCCATCTCAATTACTTGGATATGGCTTGACTCAAGATATAGTGATGGAAGCACTTGAGCGGAATAATACCAATGTGGGGGGGTGGTATATGAACCGAGGGCAGGAGCAACTTGTGATAAGAGGCACTGGCTGGTTAGATCATGGCGAGGAAGGGTTAGAGCAATTACGTCAGGTACCTTTAAAAACCGTAGACGGAACAACGATTACTGTATCCGATGTGGCGAACGTTGAGTTAGGTAGCGAAATTCGTCAGGGTGCTGCCACCATGACCAGAAAAGACGCCGACGGTAACATTCAAAACTTAGGTGAAGTCGTCTCAGGCATTGTACTTAAGCGCATGGGAGCTAACACGAAAGCCACAATTGATGGCGTCAATGCTCGTATTCAGCGAATTAACCAAGCATTGCCTGATGGCGTGAGTTTTGAAGTATTCTACGATCAAGCTGACTTAATTACTCAAGCCGTGGATACGGTTGTAAATGCGCTAATGTTAGCGTTCGTATTTATTATTGTTATTCTAGCTTTATTTTTGATGAATCTACGAGCCACGTTTTTAGTCCTGATTTCGATCCCTATTTCTATTGGTATTGCCTTAATGGTCATGTCGTGGTTTGGACTTTCTGCCAACCTTATGTCGCTTGGGGGCATTGCAGTGGCAATCGGCATGCTAGTAGATGGCTCAGTGGTAATGGTTGAAAACATGTTTAAACACTTGACTCACACTGATGCTGAGCATGATCACAAGAGACAATTGGGTGAACATGTTGAAGATGATGATCCATTAGACTCGTCCCATGATACGCACGGTATCGCTTTGCGATTACAAGAAGCGGGCAAGGAGGTAGCCCGGCCTATCTTCTTCGCAACAGCCATAATCCTTGTGGTATTCATGCCTTTGTTTAGCTTTGAAGGCGTTGAAGCAAAATTATTTCAACCAATGGCTATTAGTATTATGTTGGCCATGCTTTCGGCGGTATTAGTTGCACTGATTATTGTACCGGCATTGGCGACGTATCTATTTAAAAAAGGCGTGAAACCACGAGAAAGCGTTGTGTTGAAACCTTTAGACGCGGGGTATCGCAAAGGGCTATCGTGGGCAATTTTGCATAAAAAAGTAGTGATTGGAATTGCTGCAATTATGGTAGTCGCTGCTGGTGTAGTGCTTCCTCGGCTTGGCACAGAGTTTGTACCAGAACTGGAAGAGGGCACCATTAACTTGCGTGTTACTTTAGCGCCTTCATCTAGTTTAGATACTGCCCTAGAGGTCTCCCCTAAGCTTGAGAATATATTAATGGGGTTTCCAGAAGTCACCTATACATTGTCGCGTATCGGTCGCGCCGAAATAGGAGGCGATCCTGAGCCTGTAAACAATATCGAAATTTATATCGGGTTAAAGCCAGTGCCTGAATGGACAAGTGCAAGTAACCGCTATGAACTGCAAGCGTTAATGGAAGAAAAAATGGAGCAACATCCGGGTTTGCTCTTCAATTTTTCTCAACCTATCGCGACAAGAGTGGACGAGTTGTTATCGGGTGTAAGAGCTCAACTTGCCATTAAATTATTTGGACCTGATCTTGACATCTTGGCTGAAAAAGGCCAAGCCATTGAAGCTTTAGTAAAAGAAGTTGAAGGTGCAAGAGATGTTGCTATGGAGCAAATTGCCGGTGAATCTCAACTGATTGTGACACCGAATCGCCGCGCTCTGTCGCGCTATGGGTTGGCCGTGGGTGATGTAATGGAGCTCGTAAGCGAAGGTTTAGGTGGAGCCAGCGCTGGCCAAATCATCAATGGTAATGAGCGCTATGATATTTATGTCAGGCTTGCTGAACAATTTCGAAATAACAGTCAAACGATAGCCGACTTGCGCTTACAAACTCCGTCAGGTGCATGGGTTCGTTTAGGAGATGTTGCAGAAGTGACGATTGCTTCTGGTCCACCGCAAGTCAGACGTGATGACGTACAGAGGCGAGTTGTTATCCAGGCAAATGTTCAAGGTCGAGACATGGGTAGCGTGGTGGCAGATATTCGTCAATCTATTGATGAGCAGCTAGCACTGCCTACTGGCTATTCAGTGGATATTGGCGGGCAATTTGAGAATCAGCAACGAGCGCAGAAGCGACTATCATTGGTTGTGCCACTTTCTTTGGGGTTAATAGCTTTATTATTGTACTTTGCTTTTGCTTCATTTGGTCAGGCAATGTTGATACTTGTAAATGTACCATTGGCTGTTATCGGGGGGGTATTTTCACTTTGGTTATCAGGTCAATATCTTTCTGTGCCGAGCTCCGTAGGTTTTATTACCCTATTCGGCGTAGCGGTGTTAAACGGAGTCGTGATGGTAGAAAGCATCAATCAGCGTGTTGCAGACGGGTTATCGGTATCTGACGCCGTATTTGATGGTGCTACATCAAGACTGCGCCCTGTATTGATGACAGCGATTACATCTGCGCTAGGCCTTATTCCAATGTTACTGTCTAATGGCGTTGGTGCTGAAATCCAAAAGCCTTTAGCGAGTGTAATCGTTGGTGGCTTGGTAACCGCTACATTTTTAACTCTATTTGTATTACCTGTGCTATTCGCCTGGTTTTCAAAAGGGAAGTTAAAAGATATGGCAAGAGCGCCTTCCTAAGCTCAGCTGGCCTGCTGTGTGCGATGAGCATCGGCAGGCTGATTATCACTTTATAAGGGGTTCACCCATTAAGCTGCCCTGTCAAGTAAACAATAATATGCGTTTCCCCTTGGTTCTGGCGGTTCAAGGGTTTTCGATGTCCAATATCCGCCTCTATTCATCTCGTTTTTTAGTCGGACAGCGTCTATTCTTGCTCGCACCAGTCTACCGCATTAATCATTGCAGAAAACGCCAATTAGATCTGTTCCAGGCTAGGGGAATTGGACACTATTCTGGCATCACTTGAACACCAGTTCAGGTGAGACTTAGCACACTTTTTCCCTGATTTCGAGAATTCAATGTTTAAGTAAATCGGAATACGACCGTCAATCTAGAACTCCCGTTTTAACGTCATACAATTCACGTGTCTAATATTACTCATTACGTGATTTACTAAAGTATAAATTATCAGTCATTGCGACATTGGTTGTGCGCCATATTGCTAATGATAGGTATTCGTATTATCATTAGCTAATTAATGCAACTTCTTTTTTACCTTATCACTACCCACCAAGGAATACTTTTTATGCAAACAAAGCTAACGCGCTTAACTTTGTCAGTTTCGACCGCACTACTATCTTTCAGTTCACTAGCTCAAGAAACACCCGATGTAGGCGAGGCGGGTGACAAAATAATGCCTGCTATAGAAGTTATTCGCGTAATAGGCGACAGCACCTCCGCTCTTTTAAAACAAACGGGTAGCGTTGTTATTATCAATCAAGATCAAATTGATAAAATTCAACCCTTGTCGACACAAGATGTTTTGCGAAGTATTCCCGGTGTGAATATTAAAAGTGAAGAAGAAACTGCCATAGTGTCTAACATTGGTATTCGGGGCCTTTCAGCAAGTGAATCTAAGTCTCTACTTTTAGAAGATGGCGTGCCCGTTGCACCGGGTCTTTTTATTGGTAACGCCCGTTATTTTAATCCCCGTATTCAGCGTGTAAGTCAAATTGAAGTACTGAAAGGCTCAGCTTCACTTCGCTATGGCCCATCCACAATAGGCGGCGTAGTGAATTATAAAACTAAAACACCCGATGATGGTGTCATCCTCACTGGCCGTGCTGGTTCCTTTAATATGCAAGAAATTACTGTAGAAGCGGGTGGCAAAAACGAAGACGAGGATGCATTTGCTGGTGTTTTAGCAACCCGCGCTAGCAGCGATGGCTTTATGGATAAAGGCTATGATATGACCGATGTAATGGCAAAAGCTGGTGTTATTTTTGACAATGGTCAAAAGTTAGGCATTAAACTATCGCGTTATGAAAATGACGCAAATATCTCTTATCGTGGATTATTACTAGCTGAGTATGAAGCGGGTGAAGACTACAACCCTGCACCAGACGATTACTACTTAACCGAGCGTACAGCGTTTGATATTAATCACGAATGGTCATTATCTAACGACGCAACCCTAAACACCCTTGTTTATTGGAGTGACGTGAGCCGCGATTATTGGCGTTATAGTGTTGATACTGAGGCCTCAAACGAGGCCAATAGTTGGGTATATACCGACAGTTTAACCGGAAATAATCGCTCGTTTGAGCGCGTTGGAATAGAAACTCGCTTGACTTTAGAACACAGCCTTATGGGTGTAGAAGCCAACAGTGAATTTGGCTTACGTTTCATGCAAGAGGAGTCAAACGACACCCGAATTCGAGCGCTGCGCAGCTCCGATCGCACAGGAGCAAACGATCGCCACCGTATTGATTCGGCGCAAAGCTATGCCGGCTATGCCCAAAGCCGTATTCAATTAAGCAATGCTTTTGCTTTTACACCCGGCCTTAGAGTAGAGTCCTATGAGCAAAAAAGAATAATACTAACCAACGATAATGCAGAAGCAACAACCAGCAACACCGAAATTCTACCCGGTGTTGGCGCAACTTACGACTTGAATGATTCGGCACAAATTTATGGTGGTGTTTACCGCGCTTTCTCGCCCGCTTCAAACGGTGTGGCACTTGACGGGCTGAGCGATCAAAACTTAGATGGAGAGCGTTCAACTAACTATGAGCTAGGCCTCAGAGGAAAGCAGGGCGACATTACTTATGAAGCAGCCGCTTTTATCATGGACTTTAGCAATCAAGTGGTAACGGGTAATAGCGACCCTAATTTGTCTCAGTCCAACGGCGGTGAAACTGAACATTTAGGTATGGAATTGCTGTTAGCCTATGATATTGGTAGTGGCTTTTATATTGATACTAACGCTACGTTTATCCCAACTTCAGAATTTAAAACAGGAGAAAATAGTGGAAACCGACTTCCGTATGCGCCAAAAGTAATTGCCAATGTTGCTTTGAGTTATGAAAGTGATAAGTTAAGCGGGGCATTAACCGTGCATCATCGAGGCGAACAATATGGTGATGCAAGCAACACAGTAGACATACCTGATGATGCCGCGGGTGGCATTTGGGGTGGCTTGTTACCTGCTTATACCTTGTTAGATGTAAACGCTAGTTATACCGTTAACAAAAATATGAAGGTATTCGGCGCTATCAAAAACCTAACTGATAAACGCTACATCACCGGCATGCGACAAGGTATTTATGTTGGCCCTGAGCGTTCGTTTGAAATTGGCGTAAATTATCGGTTCTAGTGTATACTTTTAGACAGAAATGCACTAATTCCGCATTATTGTTGCGGGATTAGTGTTATGCACCTTTGGTAACCGTTAATTTGTATGTAAAACTAAAACACGGTTAGCAGCTGGAACAAATACACGCAACATGATCAGCCGCCAATACCGAAGAGACTTTTCTTAGTAAGTTCAGCATCGCTTTATTATGGCTTATCGTTGTATCGATAAATCGCTTATTATCATTTTATGTGTCTCTCAGATTTACGCTCTAGCCAAGCTAGAGTGCTTAAACTATTGAGTCACGGCACCTATTCATTGTTCATATCAGACAAATACTGGAAGAAACAGGGGAATTGGTTCGTTCAATTATTGACGGGGCCCTAACGCGGTTGCGGCCGAATATTGATGACCGCATTGGTAGCAAGTCTTGGGTTCGTGCCCATGGAGCTCAACGTAGGTACTGGCGCAGAGGTGCAACGGCCTTTGGCCACAGTGGTCATCGGCGGGATAGTATCGTCAACCTTGCTAACACTGGTAGTGCTGCCTGTACTTTATCGACTCGTGCATAACAAAAGGGATCAGTAGTTTTCTTGGGCATTTATGAATAAATGCCCAAGTTTTACCTGAACGATTTTTAGGCACCTCTTGACACTAAATTTAAAGTAGACTTTATAGCTATTAACAATAAATATCTTAGGATTGAGCGCTGATATATTGCTTCCTTCGGTATTACCCTTAGGCACCCACCCCAATAGGTAGCAACATTAAAAGATGAGTTTGGATATTAGGAATAAGATAACGTTGACCCAGAAAATGCGCACGTTCTAACGCAATGAAGGCAGATGATAAGTCTCCTGTTGCTTCAAGTTCCCGAGCCAATTTCTTTGAGTGTTTTTCAGGCACCTCTTGACTCTATATTAAGTATAGATATGGTTCCGCTTATTTTAATTAGTAATTTTATTGCTAGCTGTCTTCGCTAGAAGCTTTGTGCAATATAAAAGAAATAGGGATTTTGGTATCAGAGCAGCATCTATAGACGCACCATTAATTGAAATTTTGCCAGGGGCTGTATTCGTGGTTACATTTTGCCTAGCATTTGGTTTAATTCTTTTGGGTTACATTGGACGTGTGCCCCCCTGATTTGTTCCCTCAACTCCATTTCAGCTTCTCGGCTCCTTGATTGGCGTTTGCGGAATTGCTGTAACCTTGTTGTCTCAAATTCAAATGGTAGATTCATAGCGTATTGGCGTTGACCAGCAAGAAACGACTTCACTCATTACTCACGGGATTTACGCAAAGTCTCGCAACCCTATTTACTTTGGTATTTTTCTATTTTGGATAGGGGTGTGTATAACGTTTCCTCATATGTTGCTTTGGGCGTGTGCTTTTGTATGTTGGATTTGCATTGAAGTGATTGTTCGAAAAATTGAAGAACCTTATTTGAAGAACGTGCATGGCGATGATTTTCTAAAATATCAGTCTGACACCAACCGATACATACCAAAGCTTTCACGATTTAGTGTTGACGCTTAATACTAAGGACGTTCGTACTCTACATTTTTCAGGGTGATAGCTGGCTTGGCTACCGCTATCACCTATTTTGGGGTTGTAACTTTAGAAAAATCCAACTTTAACGGCTGTCATAACTTCAGCAAGTTTAAAGCACTTTCAATGCGTATGATGGCTAGCAATATTTATGGGAAAACTGATTTAAATTGTTATTGATTAAATGAAAAGCGCTACTATATAACCTGTATATAATCTCAGTATGAAAAGGACATAGCTATCGATGGACGTGTTAACCGTAGAAAACGAGCTTCGCCAAGTAGTATCTAGACTGGTTACTCAAGTTGAGCTTGCAACGAAGCAGGGGAAACTCGATATCAACCTTGCATTGGAAGATGCTTTGATCCCTATACTGAAAGAGCTATTTCATCTACCAAAACTACATAACTTAAATGCAAAGCAAAAAAATTTCCCGGGCATTGATTTAGGTGATGAATTTGACCGAGTGGCTTTTCAAGTAACAGCAACGACAGATCTGGAAAAAATCAAAAAGACATTGAATGTGTTCATTGAAAAAAACTACCAATCAAATTTTGATGAGCTTTACGTTTTAATGCTCGTTAAAAAGCAGAAAAGTTACTCACAATTGTCTATCGATAAAATTATAGGGGATGTATTCACTTTCAATACCAACACTCATGTAATAGATCCTGGCGACATTCTAGCAAAAGCATCTAATTTGAGGGTCACTGCTCAAAAGCGTATTTTGCATGAGTTTAAGCTTATCCTCGGCGAGATAGACGGCTACCTCGCACTCCGAGAATCAACAACTGAGTTGCCAAGAGCATATACAACTAATTTGGCTCCAATTTCTTTCCCTAATACGGTGTACGTAGCACAATTGACGATCGTTAAAAAAGAAGTGTTTGAAAGAGCCAGAGCTGAGCTGGGATATAAGGGAAGGCGCTCATCAGACATGTTTTTATGTGTGCGCTTAGCGTTAGCACTAGAAGGCTCCCAATTTTCTGCATGGACATTTCATGATGGGAAACTGTTTACATTCTCAAACTTTGATGATCATACGGCTTTGATGTCAATAGTAGATAAAGGAAGCATCGAAGAATTAGATTCTAACGAGCTTTATGATTCTGAATATGTTGAGTATGAGAATGTCTTTAAGTCACTATTGCAAGGTCAGGTTCGCGAACAAGTGAAAGACTATTGCATTGGTTTTGATATGTTCGAAAAACAATATTACTTTCAACCCGAAGATAAAGAACAGATTAGTAGAAAAGAAAAGTGGATAGGATTAAAAGCAGCGCAACGAACCGTTTTCGAGCGCGTAGAGAGCAAAAAGGAACCCGGCAAAGTAGCTCACTTTAAGCACCTGAGTTTCCAGTTAACATTCGTAAAAATACAAGACCAGTTTCACGCAATGATCGTCCCAAGTTGGCTATACACCTACAATACACACCGTCGTTCCAGGTTTCATGATAAGTTGGTATCGAAACAAAAAGGATTAGAAAACAACCAAGCCGTAAGAAATCTTACGCGGTTTGTATCGTACTTTCTTGCTCAAATGGATGCTCAATTGGGCGAAAGCATCAAGTTTGAACAGCTTATACAACTCGCACCCGAAGAAAATCCCTTGTCATCTGATGACAATGTTGAAGAAGAGGCGGAAGTATAAAACTATGAAAATTACAATCATCCAAGAGCCACTTCTTGAATTTGGGAAAGGTACTCATATATGTCCAAGGAATGGAATTGAACGTATGGGCGTATATGACACAAAAGATGAATTGCGGCGCTCAGAACTTAGATTAGGGATCGTGGGAAGAGGGGAAGGTGTTGACAAGCTAGATGTCTGGCTGGATTTATGTCGAACTGGTATTTTAGCCAAAGAAAGCCATCTTTCAAATCTATTTAAAGGCTTTGGAGGGGTGTCATTGGATTATGGGTTTCATACCCAATTACTTTCGTCTCCGGGCTACACACGCACTATTCAAAAATCATCAATTGTCAAAGTTGGTAAAAATAAAACGCGAGAGGATCGAGTTGTCGATGCCGTTAACTTGTTTTATGAGCAGATACAATTTCTTGCGGAAAATCGTTCAATTGATGTAATCATCTGTGTAATTCCTGATGAAATGTTTATCTCTCTGACAAAAAGAGAAAAGCATTCAACAGAGGACACTGGGAAAGTTGAACTCTATCTGAAACATGATTTCAGAAGGCTCCTAAAAGCAAAGTGTATGCATCTCGGTGTACCACTGCAGTTAGTTGTTGAGAGCACATTGTTAACGGGTAAAGCTAACAGAGGCAATCAGGATGATGCGACACGAGCTTGGAATTTTGCAACAGCTCTCTATTACAAGGGTAACAAAACAGTTCCCTGGCGGTTAAAAGAAGAGCGATTTAAACCCAAAAGTTGTTATGTTGGAATAGGGTTTTATCGAAGCAGAGATGGTGAAACGATCTCAACAAGCCTTGCTCAGGTGTTCGATGAATTCGGACACGGTGTCATTCTCCGTGGCACGCCCGTTGTAATAGACAAAAATGATAAACGACCATATATGTCTGAGCAACAAGCCTATGATTTGTTGAGCTCAGCATTGTCAGAATATGGTAAAGCACTAATGCACATGCCTGCAAGGATTGTCATCCATAAGACTTCGAAGTTTAGAGATACTGAGATTAAAGGATTTAATCGTGTACTTGAGGAAAAGAGCATCAGTGCAAAGGACTTTGTTTCGATAACAAACACTGACATGCGTTTGTTCAGCGATTCAAACTATCCACCGGTAAGAGGTACTTTACTTTCAATCAATGAAAATGAAGGTATTCTGTACACACGAGGAACCATAGATTTTTATCAGACATATCCGGGGGCATATATTCCCAATCCGTTAAAAATTGATGTGTTTGAAAATGATTCTTCGCTTGAAGAGCTTGCGGAGGAAATTCTTGGTTTAACCAAGATGAACTGGAACAACACGCAATTGGACGGGCGCTTACCAATTACTCTTGAGTGTGCAAAGAAAGTGGGAGAAATAATGAAGTATGTTGATTTAGGAGAGAAACCTCAGGTCAGTTACAGTTTCTACATGTAACCTCTACTATGTCTAATACGGTTTAGTATTAGACATAGTGTATAAGGGTAAGTTATAGTGTTGCCATCTTAACCTACAATAAAAACTCACTTGGCCATCACTAAACCCACACCTTTGTTTCCCACGTATGCTGAGCTGGCAGAGCTCAGTTTGTCTGACTATCCGCAGCTAAGTTCATTCTTAGAAAAGCAACCGACATGGATGAGACAGCACTGGGACTGGGCGAAAGAATACCTTTTATATATAGGTCGCAACAAATCACAGCACACGTATGTGCGCTTTCGAAATGACATCGAAAAGTTTCTACTGTGGGTCTTTATGGTGGATAAACAGCCAGTGGACGATTTGCGCAAAGCAGATATTTTACGATACATCGATTTTTGCGTGGCGCCACCGGTTAAATGGATAAGTACGCAGCTCCATGACCGATTTAGCCTCAAAAACGGATACTTTGCTTCAAACCTTAAGTGGACGCCGTTCAGGCAAACGCCGCCCAAATACGATAAGGATAGAGTGCTCGATCCGAAAAAGTACCAACCATCATTGCAGACCCTCGAATCTACTTTTGTGGCATTAAGCTCTTTTTACCGCCATCTCATCGATGAAGAAATTTGTTTCGGCAATCCCATTCCATTGGCGAAACGTGATTGTAAATATTTGATAAAAGACAGTCAGGTGAAGACGATCAGTCGATTAACGGAGCAGCAATGGCAATATCTCTTAGATACCGCAGTTGAGATGGCTGATAACGATCCACTTGTGGAACGCAATTTATTCGTTATTGCTACCATGAAAACCCTATTCCTAAGGCTTTCAGAGCTCTCGGAGCGCCAAGACTGGACACCATTGATGAGTCATTTTTGGACAGATGAGGACAACAACTGGTGGTTTAAGGCCTATGGAAAAGGCAAAAAGATTAGAGATATCACGGTACCACCGGGTTATCTTACGTTTTTAAAACGCTATAGAGAATGGCGTGGATTGTCATCGTTACCATCAAAAGGCGAGCAAACCGTGTTGGTTGAAAAAATACGAGGTCGTGGAGGTTTAACAAGCCGTCAAATATCCAGGCTCGTGCAGCAAGTATTTGATGCAGCTTTCGATAAAATGAAGTCTGAACATGGAGTAGAAGCCGCACAGAAATTAAATGAAGCAACGACACATTACTTGCGTCACACCGGTGCCAGCATGGAGATTGAACGTGACAGGCCTTTGAAAGATTTATGGGGTTCTAGGGATTTTCCCCTCTAAAGTAACATAGAACGCTACAGGTATTATATTATATGGTCTGTGGCGGTGGGTTACCTTCCAATATTCTGCCATCTTATATAAACACCATCAATCATATTGGCGTTTATTCATCATGGCAATTATTAATGAACTCTCGATTCTGACTCAGGCAGAACAACGAGACTTGTATTCAGCACCTCAGTTTTCTATTGAGGAACAACGTTTGTATTTTTCGCTAAACGATGTAGAACAGGCCGAATGCCGTACTATCAGGCTTACTAAACATCGTTGTTATTTCGTGGCGCTTCTGGGCTATTTTAAATCTAAGCCAGTGATCATTGCTCCGAGTTTCCGTGATATCAGTATCGACATGCAGTTTATTGCCTCCCAAATTCAAAGAGGTAAAGGGATCAAGCCTTTCAGTGTCAGTAAAATGCAGCGTGACCGTATTTACTCAAGGATACTGCGTCTACTTAATTACAATAAGTGGAATGAAAAACAGCACCTCAATGCTCTGTGCCACCACCTGGTTTACATTGGTCATGCCTGGCTGGAGCCTCGACACCTCTTTGATGCGGCCATTGAATACCTTGCCAGCTATAACATTGCCATTCCTAAGTACTCCGTGCTTCAAAGACTGATAAGCCGCACAATGCAACAGGTCAGAAAAGACCTGACGCTCCAACTGAATCAACTTACCAGTAATGAACTTAACGTCTTTCTGGACAACATAATCACTACTAAAGACGACGGGCTGAGTCTGAGCCATCTCAGGGGTGGTGCCAAAAGTCTGACCGTGCCTGAGCTTAAAAAAGAGCTCGCCATTTACCACCGGTTAGCACCATGGCACACGCAAATAAATGACGTTGTGGACAGGCTCAATCTGTCGCTAAAAAATCGACAACACTTCAGCGGCCTTATTGATTACTACGGCAGTAAAGTGCGGCGCTTCAAACGCTCACAGCAGCACCTGTGGTTACTGTGTCATCTGACAGAGCGCATGCAACTTGCACTGGAGCGCCTGACGGATGGGTTTGTTTACCATATCCGAAAACAACAGGAAGCCGCCAACGCCTTTGCACAACAAGCAGTGTTCCTGTCCTGGCAGTCAGCTGCGGACAATGTCACGAAAGCGGCAGAGCTACTTCACCTGTTTGTTGACGAGAATATTGATGACAATCAGCCCTTCTCAGTAGTCAGACAACAGGCATTGAAGGTCATGAATGACAGGGATATCCAGACCCTCTGCCTTTACCTGAAAAAACAGAAACGGACCGTGGAAGAGTACCAGTGGCAATATTATGACGAACAACGAAACCTTCTGGAACAGTTGTTAAGACCAGTGTTCCTGTGCCTTGAATGTGAGGCCGGTAAAGGCTCAGAAGCCGTCGTCGCCCAACTTCAAAAGATGCAAACGGAAATCGTATCCGGTGAATCACTGATGACAATGGATACGTCGCTTATCCCCAAAAAGCACCTCCCATGGCTGGTGAAACAGGATAACGTTAATCCGCAACGTTATGAATGGCTGCTCTACCGGCAGTTAACTTCACGACTGAACGGACGTATTTATCTGTCAAATGTCACCAAATACCGGGCACTGGAAGACGACCTGATCCCCCAAACATCGCAGGATGCACTGCTGGCCTCATCAACACTGGACAGACTAAAACAACCTGTTGACGCATTGTTACAGGAGAAACAACATCGACTGGAAAGCGCGCTCAAAGACGTGGCGCGCCATATTGATGAGGGAGATAATCGCAATGTAATCATGAAAAATCGCTCGGGCACCCGCTGGCACCTGCCAACAAAAGGCGCTACATCTCTGGTCAACAATCCCTTCTTTAAGCGAATGCAGCCAGTCGGTATCGCGGATGTCCTGCGGTATGTTGAGCGCGAAACCGGGTTCATGCGAAGCCTGACACATGTGCTGCCAATACAAAAACAGGGAACTACTCATCAGGATGATTTACTGGCCATTCTGATTGCTAACGCCACTCACCGTGGTGTGTATGGTATGGCGCAGATCTCCGACCGCAGTTATGAACACCTGAGTACAGTACAGGCTAACTATATCCGACCTGAAACGCTGCATGATGCCAGCGACGTGATCAATAATGCGGTGGCTTCATTACCCATCTTCCGCCACTACCATATTCAGGAGGACCAGTTGCACGCCAGTGCGGATGGTCAGAAATTCGAAACCCATCTGGAAACGTTTAAAACCCGGTATTCCTCAAAGTACTTCGGTACCAATAAAGGGATCACGGCCATGACTCTGGTGGCCAACCACAGCGCCCTCAATGCTCGGATCATCGGCTCTAACGAGCATGAATCACACTATATTTATGATCTGCTGCAATCAAACAGCAGCGATGTCAAACCAGATGTGCTCTCGACAGATACGCACGGTGTCAATCATGTTAACTTCGCCTTATTGGATCTATGCAGTTACAGCTTTGCACCTCGATACGCGCAGTTCAATAGTGTCATCAACGATCTGTTTGATGTGACTGAAAGTGAACAAGGCAGCACCATACTGGCGCTAAAGAAGCCTATCAGAACGAATGTTATTACAACGGGATGGCAAGATATCAGGCGTATTGTTCTGTCACTTCAGACAAAGCGGACGACACAAGCAATGCTGGTAAGAAAGTTGTCTGGTTACCCTTCTGGACACCCAATATTACAGGCTCTGACGGAGTATAATCGACTGGTTAAAGCGCAATATTTACTTGACTACATCGACGATGCCAGTTTGCGGCAGTATGTGCAACGTGCCCTGAACCGGGGAGAAGCATGGCACTTCCTTAGACGAGCCATTGCGTCGGTGAATGGTGATCAGTTCCGTGGCAAAAACGAGTCTGAAATCGCTATCTGGAATGAATGCGCAAGATTGCTTGCCAATGCGCTCATCTACTTCAACTCCGCGATACTGAGTCATCTTCTGGGACACTTTGAAGCGACAGGTGATGAAGAAAAAGCGGCTATCACTCGTGCTGTTTCGCCCGTTGCATGGCAAAATATCAACTTAAGCGGGACGTATAACTTCACCAATACCGGAAAATTGCCTGATATTAGTGAAATTACGAAGCCAATCGTGGATGATTAAGCTTGGAAACGAAAGTAACCCACAGCTGGAGGCTATATAATACAAAGCCTGTAGCATTCTATGTTACTTTAGAGGGGAAAATCCCTAGAACCCCACAATAATTCATTGATGGACGTGATAGGGATTTACCTTTCACGAAAGAAGAGATATCTGTCTGGAGTGCCAGACAAGCAACTTGCAGAACGTCAATGGCAATTACTAAACAACACGTTCGAGCTTGATAGCGTCAGTATGGTAGTACCTCGTAACGAGGATCTAAATCCGCATGCAAGATTGAGCCATGTGCTCGCGGAGATGTCACTTCGCCCAGGGGGAATAGGTTATTTCCAAGCTAAATACCCCCTAGATAAGGCTACAACGGCGATGTTGGCGCCAAGTGAAACGGTGAAATACAAAGCCCAGAAAATACATCGTTGTCTCAAGGAAAATTGTGATAACAAGTTGTTCCGGTTCGGTAGCTACCAATTCATGCATGAGCTTCACCAAGACGGCGGCATATTCTTTCAAAGTGCTTCAAACTATAAGCACTCTGATAACCTATCTGTGAAAGACGACGAACTTCAACTACAGTTCATTCATTATTTGAGCGAAAAGGAACAGGCGGAAATATCGGGGGCTAAATGTTTCAAATACACAGTGTCGTCACCAGACTTTTTAACGCTTTGTTTCACTGATGCCATCAATTATAGAATGATCGCAGATTGGAATGCTGAAGCAGTCGTCATAATTCATGAACCAGATGAGTTTTATAACCGATTGCGAGTGTGCACAAAGCAATTCCAATCGAACCATACCTTACTAAAGCGAGGGAGCGTGAGGTACATCGATCCGTATTTTGATGGAAAAACCCTTATCGAGAGCGAGCATCTGCCTTTTTGCAAAGACTATAAATTTCAATATCAACAAGAATATCGCTTTGTCATTTGTAATGAGAAACAATTTTCTGAACAGGAGCGGAAAATATATATTGGCTCTTTAACTGATATAGCAACCTTAGTGGACCTTCGATAACGGGGCAGTCTTTCATTTGCCCCATTATTCACGAACATCACAATTCTTGCTGATTAATTTCCATATTAGGGATATATACCAAGGCCGGTAGCCACTCACCAGCGCCATCCCCAGACCAAATAGACTCAACATTATCGGGAACAATTATGGTATGTGTAGAATGAGAGCGTTGAGTAAGACGCCGAGCAGCGGCTATTGCCGGCATCGTTGCTATATCGGTTGGATTAGATAGCATCACCTCGCCATCGAACTCTGAGGCCAATGCGCCCAATTCGCTCTCTGAATTAATTGGTGTATCACTATTCGGCAAAAAGTGAGGATCAGACACCTCATCTTGAAGTACAGCCTTGATATAAAAATCCTTCCCGGGTTCGCTCTGTTTGGCAATCCCATGAACTTTGAGTGCCAGGCCCTCACTCAACACCGAATTCTCCTGATATTGTTCCCAGATATGGCCAGATGATTCAAAAACTTGATACCCAATAATCATGGTTTTCTCCTATTCAGTAACCACGACCAGCCTAAGCTAAAAAGAATTCATCGCTATAAATCTGATGGTGCAACGCAATATAGACAAGCGATTTCTGAGACCGCTTTGAGCGAATAGCAGACGTTAGAGGAGCCTCCGTTGTAGACTAGCTATCTGATCGTATACCGGTCGTTCAGATAACTGATCTGCTTTAATCAAACAGGACACTTTAATAATGGAATATAATCCAATTATTGAGGTGTTAAATGACAAAACGAACAAACAGAAGTTACACGGCTGAATTTAAACAAGAAGCTGTCAAATTGGTAACCGAGCAAGGCTACAGCGTACCAAAAGCAGCAGCGTCTTTAGGTATCACAGATAAGTTACTTTATCACTGGAAAGCTAAATTCGAGGCTGAGCAATCTGGAGCCAGTTTAAATGCGGATGAACGAGCAGAGCTGCTAAAACTACGTAAGGAAAATAAAGAGCTAAGGATGGAAAAAGAGATTTTAAAAAAGGCCAGCGCCCTCCTGCTAAAGGAAACCAAGTAACGTTTAAAACGATTAAGCAGTTATCTTCGGCATTTCCCGTAGTTAAGCTCTGTAAAGTGATGAAAGTAAGCCGTAGTGCTTATTACGCTTGGCTCAAACGGCCAGTCAAAATCATCACAGCAGAGCAACTGAACTTATATCGAATGGCAAAGCACTTCTTCGAGAAAAGCAGAAATAGCTTAGGTTATCGGGAGCTTAGAAAGAAGTTACGCAGAGAGGGCTTTAACGTCAGTGATTATGGCGTTCAGAAGTTAATGGCAACACTTGGCTTAGTTGTGACTCAACGAGTGGCATACAAGGTGACAACCAAACGCAAACACAGTGATGCTGTTGCTGATAACCTGTTGAACCAGAACTTTAACCCTGTTGCACCAAATCAGGTCTGGGCTGGTGATGTGACTTACTTAAGAACAGGTGAAGGCTGGATGTACTTAGCCATTGTTATGGACTTATATTCACGCCGCATCGTTGGTTGGCATATCGACAAACGAATGACGACTGACTTAGTAAGCAAAGCTATGATGAAGGCTTATAACTTGCGCCAACCGCCTAAAGGCTTAGTGTTTCACTCGGATAGAGGCTCACAATACACCAGTAAGCATTATCGTAAATTGCTAGCCAATTTCGGTATAAGAGCGAGCATGGGTGATGTTGGTGCTTGTTGGGATAATGCGGTAGTTGAAAGGTTCTTCGGCAGCTTAAAACATGATTGGCTATTGAAAATACCACAACCAACTCGTGAACATATGAGAAATGATGTAACTGCGTATATGCGCTATTACAACTTAGAGCGACTTCATACCGCTAATGGTGATCTGTCGCCAATAGAATATGAGCAAAGTTCCTTAAGAAAAGTGTCCTGATTTAGTTGCGCAGAACACGTTTGGTGCTACATTTAATGTGTACAATGACGGCTCATACCCAATGCTTAGTATTGGCTATAGATATTAGCTATTACATTAACCCAACCTTCTTTAAGCTAGAGCTCCTTTTCTTCACTTCTTCAACATAAAGCCAATTACATTTAGAAATTGGCTCAACCTATTGTTATTACAGCAGTTCTATTAAAATTGCGTGTTGGCCTATATAAATATCAAATTTAGTCACTATTTAGTTACTTGATAAATGTAATTTTTATTATACTCCCGAATTCAACTGCGAAGTGCGACACTCGTCAATATCAAGCAGCCAATGCCATTTCTTTAAATACAATCGCTGGCTGCTTGAAGCCTAAACACTTTCTTGGTCGATAATTTATTCGCGATAGAGCG
>Ga0208029_1000247_pt1 | contig 37166 bp, 36 predicted proteins | sample MalvireepMed_s12_FD_184242 | JGI IMG/M metagenome (GOLD analysis project Ga0208029, IMG submission 184242) | Marine viral communities from the Global Malaspina Expedition - Malaspina viral metaG DeepMed_s12 (SPAdes) (version 2) | ecosystem: Environmental > Aquatic > Marine > Oceanic | place... | reverse complement strand
ATTAAATTTTTTTAATTGATTAGCTGTAGTTGTAATTCAATTTGTTGTTTTAAAATTTCTTTATCCGGATAAATTCTTCGTAATGTATTAATTCCACACCAAAGGGTAATTAAATGCTTTCCTAAAGTAGGTGCTGGTATTTTTGATTTGATGTTTCCCTTTTTCTGTGCTGCAAGAATAGTTGTGGTGTAAAGTTTTTCAGTTTCTTTTAAAATTTCTATTGCTTCATTTTCTAGTTCTTCATCTATAAAAGTCATCTCAACTATTGTATTTGCAACAATACATCCTTTCAAGTGAGATTTTTTTGATGCAGTGGCCACACTTATGAAAAACGATTTAATTAATTCAATAGGAGTGTCGCTATTGGCTAGTTTGATTTTGAAACCTTCTAAATCTTCTTTGCGTTGTTGAAGCGATTTTTTGAAAAGCTCTTTTTTTCCTCCTTTAAAGGTGTTGTATAAACTACCTGCACCTGCACCTGTCGCAGTACTTAGATCCGACAAGGACGTGGCGTTATATCCTTTTTCCCAAAATAGTTCTTGTGCTTTGAGCACCATTTCCTTGTCTTTAAAGACTATTGGCCTTCCTTTCATTTATTTTTGTAATATTCGATACAAAAATAGAAAAAATAAAACTGAAACCAATGATTTCAGCTATTATTTGGGTCAATATTACCGTTAAGGGCGCTGGTTATGGCAAGTTCGGAATTTTGAAGTCGCTTTCTTGTTTGTCTGACGTAAATTTGTTTAGTGATAATTTCATAAATTTCGAGCACTTTTCCAGCATTTGCTATAAGCAATGTTACCTGCTGGCTTTTTAACTTATTTCGGATAATTTTAAGACTCGATTATCAACAAGTATTTCAGGGTCAATCTTTCTTTTCTTTTGTGTTATTTTTTCGTTTTCTATCTTCAAACTATTGATTTCGCTTATCATTTTTTTTAGATTAACGGAGCGGTTTATTTTGTCTATTAAATAGAAATCGTCTTGGTAAAAATCCTCCTCTTGAATAATTCCTTTTGTTAGACAATCTTTTACAATCTTCTTCATTAAGATATTCACCCCTTTGTTTTGTTTCCCCCCAAAATATTCAGCTACTAAAAATTCATATTTTGATTGAAACCACTTTGCGTGCTCTTCAGAAATCAAGACAATTCTATTATCAACTATTTTCAGCCCACTTAGAAACCATAAAATTTCTTTCCTCGTAATCTTTCCAATTTGAAATAAGTCTCTTAAAGTATAATCTATTCTATCGGCTGATAAATTGGGTAGGGGATATTCTAAAATCTGATAGTTTTCAATTTCAATGAATTTATTAATATCTAGTTGATATTTTTTGAGAACAGCGTTTAGTTCGTTATCTCTTAAGACTTCTTCAAACCTTTTTTCGTGATAATCTTCTTCTTCGATTTCCAATACGTAATCTATTAAATGAGAGAATGCTGTATGCGAAATATCGTGAATTAATCCAGCTATTTGCTCTTCACTACTGCCCCTTAATTTTTTTATGAGTAACATCACTCCGATTGAATGTTCAAATCTCGTATGGTTTATTTCCGGATTGACTAAAAAAATTGCTCCTCCTTGATGGATTCCCTTTAATCTTTGAAATACTCTTGTATTAATCAATTCTTCAATTACTCCTGTGATTTCAAATTCTCCGTAAATTTTATCTATGTATTTCATTTATATTTTAGCTTTCAGGTAATTTGTTGTATAAAATATAAAAATAATATTATCCCTGTCATTTATTAGGGATGACATAACATTTTTCATTCTTAGTAGACTCGTAGGGCAGACTGAATAAACAATTCTGGAGCAATGACAAAGTGTTCTTCTCCAGTTTAGTAGGAAAAGTTTACGCAATGGAAAGGAGAAATTTGGGATGGTGTCCAAGACTTATTTACGGAAGCGCTACCGTCTGAAAATGTAACTTTTCTCGGAATTTAGGAGAATGAGGTGCTTACGTTACTTAGTTTTATCATATGCAATAGAGAAGACCATTTTCTGTCTACTACTATGATTTTATATTATCAGTTTAATTAAAAACGATTTATATTCCAATGGTAATTTATTAGTTTGATTTATGACAGTTTGTTCCGACCATTCCACTATTAATTAAAATACACAGGCAAAAATTAGTACAATTAATGCCTGTGCAAATTCATTACTTTATTTTTTTGCGAAGGTGGTGTAGCCACCATCAACCAATAATTCTGTTCCCAAGATAAAACTTGCCTCATCTGAAGCTAAGAACAATACCGCCTTTGCAATTTCATGAGGATTCCCTAGTCTTTGTAGAGCTGTTGCCGAAGCCAAATGGCCTTTTGCTTCTTTAGTAGGAACTACACTGTCAAGACCTTCTGTTTGAACAGGGCCAGGACTCACAATATTTACCCTAATCTTTCTGTCAGCCAACTCGTTTGCTGCAATTTGGGCAATCTTATTAAGTGCCCCTTTAGTGGCAGCATAGACACTTGATCCCAAATTGGCTGCTGTTGCTACGGTTGATGATGTAAATAATATAGCTCCTCCGTCTTTAATGTGAGGAAGTAATTTTTGCAATGTAAAGAAACTTCCTTTTACATTGGTGTTGAATTGGGCATCAAAATCTTCTTCTGTTACTTGTTCAATGGAGTCGAATACAGCTGTTCCCGCGTTTATGAAAAGAACGTCTATTTTAATTCCACTTTCTGAAACTGCTTTTTCTAATACTGTAATCCCGGTTAAATTTGAAGTATCTGAAACTACTGTATTCAATCGTTGGCTGTTTATTTTTGCAGCTGCTTTTTGAAGATTTTCTGCACTTCTTCCTGTGATCCATACATTTGCACCTTTTTCTATAAAGGCTTTTGCCGTTGCAAACCCTATACCTGTACTTCCACCAGTAATTACTACATTTTTATTTTCGAAATTCATTTTATAATTATTTATAGTTTGGATACAAACTTAGAACAGTTTTATTTATTTTTGTTATTAAGTAACAAAAAGTAACAGTAACCTTAAAGTAACAAAGTAACTTATGATGGAGTGCGAAGAATTCAAACCAGATCAACATAAAAAAGAAATGATGGCCGTTCAAGACACTATGGATGTGCTACGGGGAAAGTGGAAAATAACGATCCTATCATCTATTTGTTTTTACAATAAAAGAAGATTCTCAGATATTCTAAACGATGTACATGGCATATCCAATAAAATGTTAAGTAAAGAGTTAAAGGAGCTTGAAATCAATCAGTTAATCACGCGTACAGTTATAGATACACATCCTGTAACTATTCATTACCAACTTACCGAGCACGGAAAAACATTACGAACAATTATAGATAATTTGACAGAATGGGGAAAAAGGCACAGAAGGAAAATAATTGGTAGCTAAGTTTTTTCCTCTAGACTATAATTATCTATGTTGTTTTTTTAGCTCATCCTCCATTTTAAGTGCAGGGTAGTTTATTCAGGTCAGCGTATAGCTAGCACTTGAACTTTAAACTGAGAATCTACTGTAATTATTGGTCTTCAATTGAATTCTCAAATAGTTGCAAACCTCTGTTGGAAAGCGAGTTCTTCATTCTTATAAAAACAGTAGGGTATAGGGCATATTTTATCGGTATCTTTATTTTAACCAAACTTCTATAAGCATAGTTTTTCTTAATTAATTCCTCAGGAAGCAGTGTAATTCCTAAACCATTTTCCACTGACCGAATAATGCTATCAAGTGAATCCATCTCCATAATCTTTAAATTTATCAGACCCATTTCAGTAAGTAACTCTTCTAAAAGGTTACGGTAGGAACATCCTTTACTGAAAACAATTAATTTAATAGGTTTATTACTTTTTTTTAAAAGATCAATACTGCCATATAATGGCGTAGAGACAATACACATCTTCTCCATAATAATAGGTTTCACTATTAGGTCTGAATGCTTCACCCTTCCTGCAACAAAGGCACCATCAAGTTTGAACGAAATCACTTTCTTTATTAATTCATCCGTTGTTCCTGTTTTCAGAATAAAATCCATCTCTGGATATTTAGACACAAATCTTTGAAGAATGTCTGGTGCTCTAAATGCTGCAACAGACTGTAGGGCTCCAATTTTTAATTGCCCTGTAACCACCCCATTTTTGTTGACTGAATTCTTATAATCACTTAAAATATTTATAATTTCCTTAGCTGCTTTTAAGAACTGTATTCCTTCTTCTGTCAACTTTATTACCCTAGTTGTTCTGGTTAAGAGTGTCACTCCCAATTGTTCTTCTAAATATTTTATTCTCGCTGATACGTTAGATTGAACAGTATTATTTATGGCTGCGGATTTAGTTATACTTTCATACTCTGCCACTGCTATAAATATTTTTAAGTCATTAATATTCATTTTATCAATATTATTATTCGTTTTTAATGATAAATATATATCATTATATATCGTTTTTACATATGTAAAAATACAAATAGTTTTGCATTGTTTAAAATGAATTGTTATGAATAAAGAATTGAAAAAGAAATACCCTATTGGTTATTCTTTTACCGGTCTAGCCGCGCTATTAGTTGGGATAGGTATTGGTAGGTTTGGCTATCCACCGCTCATCCCCGAAATAATTAATCAAAAATGGTTCACCATTGCACAGGCAGATTACCTAGGAGCTGCTAACTTAACAGGCTATATTATAGGTTCCATGATTGCAACACTATTGAATAGGTATATTCCTTCGGTTACATTAATACGGGTAATGCTATTATTTACAGCAATAACATTTCTTGGATGTTCTTTTCAACTCTCATTTCTCTTGTACTTTACACTAAGAGTTATTGCAGGTATTACTGGCGGTGTTTTAATGGTTCTCACAGCTCCCACTCTTTTTAAATATACATCAAACGATAAAAAGGGACTGGTAGGAGGATTAGTTTTCTCTGGAGTTGGAATAGGTATTGCCTTGTCAGGAACAATCATCCCGCTACTTGTAGATAAAGGCTTGTCAATAACATGGTTTGCTTATGTAATAACAGCTATAGTTTTGATATCGGTTACTTGGAACGGGTGGCCTAATGGAAGTAATGAAAAGCATAAGATCACATCCTTAACTTATGGTTCAGGTAGTAGGGTTTGGAATAAAACCATCATCTTACTGATAGTTTCTTATGCTTCTAATGCAGTAGGGTTTGTTCCACATACGGTCTTTTGGGTAGATTTTATCAGTAGAGGGTTAAAATTAGGAATAGGGAAGGGGACACAATTGTGGGTGCTTTTAGGGATCGCTGCCGCGCTCGGACCCTTATTAACAGGGTACATCGCAGATAAAATTGGTTTTGCAAAAAGTATAAGGATAAGTTTGCTGATCAAGGCTATTGGCGTTATTTTACCATTAATGTCTACCTCCATATGGAGCCTTGCTGCATCCAGTGTTTTTGTGGGTAGTTTAGCTTTAGGAATAAGCTCTCTAGCCGCAGGTAGAACTGGAGAATTGGTCTCACAAAGTCACCAGAAAAAAGTATGGAGTTATATGACAGTAACCTATTCTGTAGCTCATGCCCTAACTGCATATGTATTAACCTACCTTTTCTCCAGGTATGGGTCTTATACAATGCTTTTTACAATTGGATCCATCTCATTAATTATTGGAAGTATTGCGGATTATTGGAGTTCCAAGTCAGTACGGCAGTAGCACTAGTATTGTGATAAAACCATCATTTATTCTTGGGCGTAATTCTTCTATGAGATAATTACAAGTTCAAATCTATATCATTAGGACTTAAGGTGTAATAGTGATACTATAGAAAAAAGTTTGCCCTCAAATGAAAAATAATTTTTCTATTTATATTACATCATCAATTTAAAAAAAAGTAACATGAAAGATTTAATTTCAAAGATCGAAGCCGAATTCGAATCATTTCAAAAAGATGCAAACTCGCAACTAGAAAGTGGAAATAAAGCAGCTGGAACTAGAGCTTACAAAGCTTTTTAAAGAGTTTAGAAAAGTGTCCGTTGAAGAAGGAAAAAATAGGTAAACAAAAAGGCAGACTAATTGGTGTTAGTCTGCCTTATCATGATCGCTATTATAGTAATAGCAAAAGAGAGCGTTTATGTGTTTATAGTTGAGAATTATCTACTATTACTGTATCAGGTGCATTTGATTTAACAGAAGTGATTCCAGTTTCCATAGCCGAAGTACTCGAATACATCTCACTAGTACCAATTACTTGACCATTACTCGATTTTAAATTAAAAAACGGACTTCCATCTTTGGCGGTATTCCGTTCAAACATTTCATCATCTTGAATATTTTTCTTTACAGAGTCGATACCATTCTCACAAGCTGATTTAGTGGTGTACCCTTGACTACTTAAAATCACTTGTCCATTCGTAGCTTATAGATTAAACCGATATTTATCAGATGTATCGGTGCTTATTTCAAATTCTCCATATTTTGTGGCTTAAATCTATAATTTCAATCATGTTGTATTGTGCTTTATAAAACAGCTACATTTTGAGTATGATAACATATATCTTTTTATAAGGACTTTATTTTATAACAATATCGTATTCCATTCTTTTTGCAGTGCACACTGCTATTTCCATTCCTATCAATTGTTTTATAATATGAAAAGACATGTTAATTCCTGCTGAAATTCCTCCAGATGTTATTAAGTTCCCTTCATCTATAAATTTAACACCTCTTACTACTTTAATTTTGGGGTAATCCTTTTCCAATCTGTCTAAATCCATCCAGTGAGTGGTTGCTCTCTTATTATTTAGTAAACCACATTCAGCGAGTAAAAGAGCTCCTGTGCAAACGGAGGCTAAAATTTGAACTTTTTTACTTTGTTCTTTTATCCAATTAAGTAAACACTTATTTTTTATTTCAATGTGTTCTGCACCGTAACCACCTGGAATTATTAGTATATCGAGTTCTGGATGGTTTTCAAATTGATAATCCGAATGCACTTTTAATCCATTTCTTGCATGCAATAATTTGTCATCTTCCCCAATTGTGATCACATTAAAAACCTTTTCATTGTTATATTCTACTAAAGAGAAAACTTCAAATGGGCCAGTAAAATCTAAAACTTCGACTTCATTGAATATAAAAATTCCTACATTTATTTTTTTGTAATCGTTTAGGTTCTTTACTTCTAAATGATTCATGAGAATACTTCTTTGAGTTTATAATTCATAAATAACATTTACACTAATCTATAAAATAAACCACTATGGATTTCAAATCCATAGTGGTTTATTTTACAACTTAATTAATGAAAAATTATTAGCAAATATATAGGATCCCCTATAGTCCCAATATAGTAAGTTAGCTTTTTCTGTATAGTAGTTAAATACAATAATTGGAAAAGTAAGGCTTATTCGTTGATAAATCCAATAGAACAATCATTTTATAAAATTGTATACAGGATGGGTTGAGCCCCAACATTATTTATATAAAAATTGTCTAGTACATATTTTTTAAATGTCTTTTTAAAAATTAAAGCAGGTAAAATATGTATGTAACTATCCCACCTGCAATGGTTAATTATTGAATATTGAAAATTTCTTTCTCCAACTGGTAATAAAAGGGTAGAATTGTTTAAACCAGTTTCTTTTTGAAACCAACCTGCAGTATACTCCCAAACTTTTAAGTTTTGTTCTGTGTTCTTAGCAGAGAAATAGTTAAAAAGGAATACGCCTTTCTTTTTATGATCTACATCGTTAATTTTTCTAACATTAGCTGCAAACATAATGTTTGTATAACTGGCTTTTCTTTCTATAGTATTCAACATTTTTTTATAAACCTCATTATTTTAAACCTCAGTATGTGTTTTTTCAGAGTTGGTCTCAATCAAAATGACAAAATCAAATTTTGCCAAATGTATTTCATGAATATTTTCTTTTACATATTTTCCTATTCCAGGGGGAATTATGGTTGCTTTAAATAGATGAATTTCAATTACGCCGTTTATTTTTTTTAATAGGTGGCACCATTTTTTACATTGTGCAATGAGTCTTTTTTTTTTAGAACTACTGGTGAGAAAAAATGGAATGTTCTTTTTATCGATTTCAGCAGCTATATGAATGTAACTTGAGGTTGAAGGTTTAACTAAGGATACCTTGTCATAGTTTAGGTGATTATTTACTACTTTTAAATTTGTGTTTTCTTCCATTTGCTTATTTTTAATAAATAACAAAAATCAATCTTAACTAGCATAATTCATTTAACAAATGATAAAAAACTATTTAAGGGCTCTTATTCTGCTTAAAGAAACTTGAGTGATTCCTAAATAATTAGAAAGTTCACCTAAACTAATGCGTTGCAGTAAATGAGGTTTTTTTTTAATGAAATTATTGTATCTTTTTGTTGCGTTTTCTTCAAGAATTTCACTAATCCTTTCCATCATATTTAGGTTGGCCATTGTCATAAATCTGCGATAAAATGTTTCCAAGGAATGATGTGTAAGGCATAACTTTTCAAACTCAAAAAAAGAAAAGGAAAAAAACTCGGTATCTTCAATCGCTACAATACGGTATTTGGAATGTTCGTTTTTAGTGCAACTTTCAATATCACAAAGTAGCGTATGTGCTTCAAAGAATCGCATAGTAAATTCCGTGCCATCTCCATTAAAGCATAATTTTACGATTCCTTTTTTTATAAAATAGAACTCTCGAGCATGAGGAGAACGTGTTACAATAGGTTCATTCTTCTTTACACTATTTAATTTTAAGATAGAACTTAATTCAACAGAAGCGATGTTATCAAGTGGAGAAATCTTATTACAAAACTCAAAGAAATCTATCATTATATCGGGTTTGTTTTACAGGTTGATAAGTTATGTTTTATGGAAGTTTAATTGATTTTAATAATTAAAATTTCCATAATTAGTTTTGTAAATATATTTAACAAACTCTAAAATAAATTTATATTTTTTGTTAAATAGAAGTCATTATTCTTCATGCCTTCACAGAAAAGAGTTTGTTAAATTTGTAAGTGTATGATTGTATTGAGATAAAAATAATGGCAATAAAGGTAAAACAGGTAGTATTCATCCATGGGGGAGGTAAAGGGGACTATGAGACAGATACTAAATTAGCCGCCTCACTTCGAAAGGAATTGGGAGATAGCTATGAAGTACGTAATCTGCAAATATATTTTAATGAAACGCTTCCTGATTTTGGATAGGTAGAGCAAATTGACAAAGAAATTTATTCTGTTAAGGGTGATTTATTTTTGATAAGTTATTCTTTTGGTGCCTCAATGCTTTTAAAATATCTATCAGAAAACGGAATGCGTAAAAACGTTGATGGATTATTCCTTATCGCTCCACCGTATTGGGGTGGTGATGAAGTTTGGAAACAGGGAATTAAACTAAATGAGAATTTTGCAGATAGAATACCAAAGGATTTAAATATTGTTTTAGATGGTATTTATTGAATAGTATTAACTGTTTTTTCGCATCATATTTTTCCATTCTTTTCTAGTGCAAAGTTTAAATAAAATTTATACTAAGTTGTTTAAAGAGGATGAAGCTATTTTGACACATTGATATTAAACTTAATTACTATTGGTTAAAAAATGGTTTTTTTTATTTCTCTTTTTATTCTTTCTTTATAGTGTTTTATAACAAACTGAAATGCAAATATTTAAATCTTTTGGGGTGAACCCAACGATTCCAAATGATTCCCTTTTTTCAAATATAAATCAAGCTATAGATTATAAAACAAAATACCAAGCTACATGTATGTAGTGTCATTGCCGAAGCAAAACTATAAAAGGGACTTTTTGATGAAGCTTTAAAATGGTTTATTATCTTCTAACGCATCAAGGTTTTGGCTGCGTATTTAGGTTTTTCTGAGCCAATTCATCAGTAAGAAAAGGTAAGCTTATATTGAAAGATAAATAATGATTCCTATTTGTTCCTTCAATAAAAGAATCTTTAAAAACATCTGTAAAACCTTGGTTGTAACGTAAACTTACATACAAACCTTTCCCGTTTCTCTTATATTGTAAATAGTAACTCAAATTAGCTATTAATCCGTAATCAATATTATTTACTCGGATTCCTACGGCTCGTTCAAATTCTCCAATTTCAGAGCTAAATGTAGCATCTACATTTTGTTTAAACGATACTTGAGGAGCTAAACCAATTCTAAATTTAGAATTAGGGATTTTGTAATTTATAAAAATAGGAATTTGAATATAGTTGAGCTCTATAGTTGTTGGAACATTATTGTATAGTTCATTTAAATGGGCATCTGGACTTTCTAAAGAAAAATTCTTAATATCAAAACTCCTTTTAGCCAAAAAATAGGCGGTTGGACTCACCGACCAAGAATCGTTAATTTTAATATTTCCTGCAATCCCAAAATTGAATCCTAAATTAGGCTTATTCCCTTCTATATTACTATAGTTTGTTAATGGAACACCTATTTCCATACTTAAATTAAATTTTTCTGAAGCTACTTTATCTCCAAATATAGCTGCTATAATAGCCGCTTGAGAATAAGTTAACAGAGGGAAAAGCATTAAAAAACTAAAAACAATAGTTGTTAAAAATATCGATTGAGAATTTTTAATATTTTTTTTCATACGAACTTTTTTAGAATGATAAATCAACTACTTCGGGGGAGTCCATGAGGGATGTTAATCAAATAAATATAACTCATATTGACGCAGACCCCTTGAACAAATATGGTATAAGCTTTTTGAGAATCAGACCTCTATGAGAAATTAAAGATACTAATATTCAGATTACTAAAACAGCTTTTCCATTTTCGCTTTAATTTCATCTAGGCATAAATTCCCTAAACTGCCTTTGTGACTATGAGAAATATCTTTTTTTGGAGTGAATTCCCCTCGCTGTATTTCTTCTCCCATTTGCTTATAAGCATCTCTAAATGGCATCCCATTTAACACCAAATCATTTAAAGTGTCTACACTAAAAAGGTAATCGTACTTTTTATCATCTAAAATATTTTCTTTTACTATGATGTTTTTAATAGAAAATGTAAGCATTTCTAAACACGATTTTAATTCTTGAATGGCAGGAACTATAATCTCTTTAGTTAGCTGTAAATCTCTATGGTAACCACTTGGTAAATTGGTAGTAAGCATAGCTAGTTGGTTAGGAACTGCTTGTATTTTGTTACATTTTCCTCGAATAAGCTCAAAAACATCTGGGTTTTTTTTATGCGGCATAATGCTTGAACCTGTAGTTAGCTCATCTGGAAAGGTTATGAAATCGAAATTCTGACTCATATACAAACAAATATCCATAGACATTTTAGAAAGTGTGGCAGCAATGCTACTCAATCCAAAGGCAGTACTTTTTTCAGATTTCCCACGACTCATTTGCGCAGCTACAACATTATATTTTAGTGTTTCAAAAGCTAATTCTTTGGTAGTAAAATCCCGATCAATAGGGAAGGAGCTCCCATAGCCAGCAGCACTTCCAAGTGGGTTTTGATCTACAATTTTATGTGCGGCATCAATAAAATATAAATCGTCTATCAAGCTTTCCGCATAGGCAGAAAACCATAATCCAAAGGAAGAAGGCATGGCAATTTGTAGGTGTGTGTACCCTGGTAATAAGGTTTTTTTATGTGTCTCTGCCAGATCCATTAAAACATCAAAGAGCTCTTTAGTATTATTCTTTATTTGTTCTAATTCGGCTTTTAAATATAAATTAACTGCCACTAAAACTTGATCGTTTCTAGAACGTGCTGTATGAATTCGTTTTCCTGTATCTCCTAATTTTTCAGTTAAAAGGAACTCTATTTTTGAATGTGCATCTTCAAAATTATCGTCGATTGAAAAAGTACCATTTTTAACGGTTTCTCCTATGTTTTCTAACTCTTTTACTAAGTTAATAGCTTCTTTTTCAGTAATTAAACCAATTTTATGCAGCATTTTTGCATGTGCTATAGATGCTAACACATCATACTTGGCAATAACTAAGTCGAGTTCTCTGTCTGAACCAACTGTGAAAATATCTATTTTTTTATCTGTAGAAAAACCTTTGTCCCAAAGTTTCATGGTCTATATTTTATTGTTTTTATTTCTTTTAAATCCCTCATTGAGGGTTTTATTCCCCAGAGCCTATCCTGAGTTTACTGAATTGCTTTACGTTGAAATGGATTAAATTATTTTCCTTTAACTACCTCGTAGGCTTGCCTAGAGGTAGTTGATTGACGAAAGCAAAGATACTTTTTTTTGAGTTAGAAGTTTTATAACAGTTATTATAAGCATTAATTTTTATTTACTGATAGCAAACATTTTTCGGCTACAAATTAACTGTTGAATATATAAATCATTCCTTTTATCTCTCAATCTCTCAATCTCTCAATCTCTCAATCTCTCAATCTCTCTCAACTTACAATACCTTTTCTAATAATTTAATATATAAATCGATGCCTTCTTCTATTTCATTTACATAAATAAATTCATTAGCCGAGTGCGAACGAGTGGAATCTCCTGGTCCTAGTTTTAACGAGGCGCAACTCAAAGTAGCTTGGTCGGAAAGGGTAGGAGAGCCGTAAGTTTCTCTTCCTAATTCAATTCCAGCTTTTACCAACGCATGTTCTTTTGGTATTGCAGATGAATTTAATCGTAATGAGCGAGGGGTTACTTGGCATGGAGCTAATTCTTTTAAAGTATTGTAAACCTCTTCATTACTATATTTATCGTTTACACGTACATCAATAACCAATTTTACTTCCGCAGGAACCACATTATGTTGGTTTCCAGCTTCAATTTGGGTAACTGTCATTTTAACCGGACCTAAAACTTCCGAGATCCTTTCAAATTTGTAATCCTTAAACCATTGTAAAACATTTATGGTTTTGTATATGGCATTATCATCGTTTGGATGTGCTGCATGACTAGGAGTTCCTTTTACCAAACCATCAAAAACTACCAGTCCTTTTTCGGCAATTGCAAGATTCATCAATGTAGGTTCTCCTACAATAGCAACTTCAATTTCTGGTAAACTTTTTAATACTGAATTAAGTCCTTTTGGCCCTGAACTCTCTTCTTCAGCAGAAGCTACAATAACAATATTATAATTTAAATTTTTCTGCTGATAGAAGTATGTAAATGTGGCAATTAAGGATACCAAACATCCACCAGCGTCGTTGCTCCCGAGTCCATACAATTTTCCGTCTTCAATATGAGCATCAAAAGGATCTTTGGTGTAAGCGGTATTCGGCTTTACGGTATCGTGATGCGAATTTAATAGCAGTAATGGCTTTCCTTCTGTATAATCTTGATTAAAAGCCCAAATGTTATTGTTTTCTCTTTTAAAAGGAATGTTGTATCTCTGAAACCATTTTTCTATAAGCGCAGCAGTTTGCTCTTCTTCTGAAGAAAAAGATTGCGTTCTAATTAGCGATTTCAAAAGGTCTATGGCTTCTTGTGTAAGTTGCTGTATGGTCATTGTTTAAGTTTGAAAGTTACATTTGTTTTTTTAAGTTCAAAGGCTCAAAGGCTCAAAGGCTCAAAGGCTCAGAGGTTCAAAGGGGCAAAGGGGCAAAGTTATTTTAGCTTTCTTATTAGCGAGGATAACATTTTTTCAATTTCTCTTGAATCTTCAAATAGATTATTAAATTTTTCTTTAGTATAAAATTTTAAGTTGTAAGCAATTTCTATTTGTGTTTGATACTCAAATAAAGAACTTATAGCAATGTACAGAAAACGAACATATTCTTTTTTACTATCTCTTCCGTAGCCTTCGGCTATGTTTGATGGCACAGAAACAATAGATCTTTTGAGTTGTGATGTTAAACTAAATACTTCTTCTTTAGGGAAGTCAGTGAAAATTTTATAACTTTTGGTTACTAATTCCATTGATTTCTGCCATACAATTAACTCTCTATATGTTTTCATTTCTCACCAGATTTAATACATTTACTTTACCACTTTACCACTTTACCACTTTACCACTTTGCCACTTTGCCACTTTGCCACTTTGTTCTTAAGTTTTAAAGTTAAAAGTTACATTGTTACGAGATTATGTTGTTACAAAGGTCAAAATAACTGCTAACTGAGCTCTGTTAACTGAACACTACGCTCTATATGTTTTCATTTCTCATCAGATTTAATACATTTACTTTGCCACTTTGCCACTTTGCCACTTTGCCACTTTGTTCTTAAGTTTTAAAGTTAAAAGTTACGTTGTTACGAGATTATGTTGTTACAAAGGTCAAAATAACTGCTAACTGAGCTCTGTTAACTGAACACTACGTTCTATATGTTTTTATTTCTCATCAGATTTAATACATTTACTTTGCCTCTTTGCCTCTTTGCCTCTTTGCTACAATGTTATTGTTGTCCTTAATTGATTTTCTTCAGAAAGCATATCTATACTTCCTATAAATACTTTTGATACATTTCTTTCTAATGCATTAAAGCAATTCTGCATTTTAGGAAGCATTCCATCTGCTATAATATTTTCTTTAATTAAGGCTTGATAGATTTCTGTATTGATATCTGTTATTACAGAATCTTCGTCTTCTATGGTACGTAAAACACCTTTTTTTTCAAAGCAATAGTAGAGTTCTACTTCAAAATTTTTAGCTAAGGCAATTGCAATTTCAGAAGCAATAGTATCGGCATTGGTGTTAAATAATTGTCCGTTTCCATCGTGAGAAATAGCACAACAAACTGGCGTTATATTATTGTTTAAGAGTAACGAAAACATTTCGGAATTAACGGCTGTAACATCCCCCACAAAACCAAAATCGTGAGTTTTTACAGGCCTTTTTACCGATTTGATGCTATTTAGGTCTGCACCAGACAATCCTAAAGCGTTGCAATTAAGAGATTGTAAGTTGGCAACAATAGTTTTATTTACGAGTCCGCCATAAACCATGGTAATTACATCCAATGTCTCGCGGTTTGTAATTCTTCTTCCATCTACCATTTGTGTAGCGATTCCTAATTTTTCTGAAACCTGTGTAGCTAGTTTCCCACCACCATGAACAAGAATTTTTGCACCTTCCAGTCTAGCAAAATTCTGCAATACTTTTTTTAATACAGATTCATCTTCTATTAAATTACCGCCTATTTTTATGATTGATACTTTCATTTTATATTTTTTAAGGTTCAGAGGTTCAGAGGTTCAAAATTATTTTAGTATTTTGATGATTGCTCCAGAATTGTTTCTCCTAACGTTTTTATTTCTCACCAGATTTAATACATTTACTTTGCCACTTTGCCACTTTGCCACTTTGCCACTTTGCCACTTCCTTTATCTATTCTCCAAAATCTCTTTTAGAACAGCTTGAGCTGCATAGGTTCTGTTATTTGCTTGCTGAATTACTAAAGACTGATTGCTGTCCAGCACTTCATCTGCAACAATAACATTACGTCTTACTGGTAAACAATGCATAAATTTAGCAGTCTGAAGTTTACTTTTTGTTACCATCCAGTTTTCATCTGTGCTTTTTATTTGTCCGTAGTCATTATAACTACTCCAATTTTTTGCATATACAAAATCGGCTCCCTTTAAAGCTTCTTCTTGATTGTATATAATTGGGGTGTTTTTAGTAATTTCTGGATTTAATTCATAACCCTTAGGATGTGTTATTACAAAATCCACAGCTATCATTTGCATCATTTTAGCAAAAGAATTTGGAACGGCATGTGGTAAAGCACGTGGATGCGGTGCCCATGTTAATACTACTTTTGGGCGATTTTTTTGTTTAAATTCAGTAATAGTAATAGCATCAGTTAGGGCTTGTAAAGGGTGTGCAGTTGCACTTTCCATGTTTACAACTGGAACAGAGGCATATTTCTGAAAACTTTTAATAATTTGTTCCTCTTCATCCTTTTTCTTGTCTGTTAACGAAGGAAAAGCACGAAGCGCGATAATATCTACATATTGAGAAATTACAGCAGCAGCTTCTTTTATATGTTCTGCGGTGTTAGCATTCATTACGCTTCCATCTTCAAACTCTAATCCCCAGCCATCCGAGTTTAGATTCATAATCATTACGTCCATTCCTAAGTTTTGAGCCGCCTTTTGCGTACTTAATCGTGTACGTAAACTAGAATTAAAAAATAATAATCCTATACTTTTATTATTTCCTAATTCTTTATGAGCAAAAGGGTTTGTTTTTAAAGCTATTGCTTTTTCTATTAAGTTCGGTACGTTTTGAATGTCTTCTAAATCTAAAAACTGTTTCATTTGTTTTTTATTTTATTTTTCCTTTTTCAGAATAAAAGGAAGCAATTTATTTTGGTTTTATTGTAGTATATGGGATTAAATTATGAACAGCATTTGTAATAAAATTCTCTTTGAGTCCGTTTACAATCCATGTTTCAATTCCTGCTGAAGTTGCTATTTCCACAGCATCGACTTTAGATTTCATACCTCCAGTTCCGTGAGAAGATTTTCCATCTGCTACTTCATTTATTAAACTTTCAAAACCAATAACTTCTTTAATAGTTTGTGGCTTGTTTTCTAGCATCGATTTTTTGGTATAAATCCCATCGGTATTGGTAGCAATTATTAACAAATCTGCTGTTAATAATTCTGCTGTTAAGGCAGCAAGTTTATCGTTATCTCCAAATTTTATTTCATCGGTAGCTACTGTATCATTCTCATTGATAATTGGTATATAGTCATTTTCCAATAAAATATTTATAGTGTTTACAATATTTTCTTTGGAAGTTTTACTCTTGAAATCTGAATAGGAGAGGAGGCATTGGGAAATTAACAGTCCAAGCTCTCTAAAATTCTCCTGATAAATACGCATGAGATGCAATTGCCCTATAGAAGCTAAGGCTTGCTTTACGTAGATTTCTTTTCCATTACTCTCTAAATTTACAAATTGTTTGGCTGCTGCAATAGCGCCAGAGCTTACAATAATAAACTCATAGGTGTCTTTTAAAACAGCAATTTGACGAGCAATATCTTCAATTTTTCCACGAGAAATATGGTTGGTCTCTCGAGTTAAGGTATTGGAACCTATTTTAAGAACAATTCTTTTTTTGGTTGTTTCTTTCATTTTTAGTTGGAAAAATGACATAAAAAACGCCCGAAAGTTTTGCTTTCATATTTAAAAATATGCTAATATTTACTTTACAGGCGTTATTTACTTATACTTATATTTTATCCATTTCGGCGTAGAACCCTTCAGAAAATTCAGGACAGGCTCTGGGAAATAAAACCCTCAATGAGGGATTTAAAATATCATTCAATTTTAGTATAAGGAGTGTTGTCGTTAATAGTATTTAAGATGAAATTATCTTCTAAACCATTTACAATCCATGTTTCTATATTTGCTTTGTTGGCAATTTCCAAAGCAATTACTTTTGAGCTCATCCCTCCAGTACCATGAGAAGACTTAGTATCGTCCATCACCTCTTTTTTAAGGTCGGAGAAATTATCTACTTCTTCAATAGTTTCTGGAGAGCCTTCTGCAAAAGACTCCTTTGTATAAATACCATTGGTATTTGTTGCAATAATCAATAAATCTACCTTCAATAAAGCAGCAGTCAAAGCTGCTAATTTATCATTGTCTCCAAATTGAATTTCATCGGTAGCTACCGTATCATTTTCATTAATAATTGGAATGTATCCATTATCAACTAAAATATTAATGGTGTTTACAATGTTCTCTTTAGAAACATCTTTTTCAAAATCAGAATAAGAAAGAAGGCATTGTGAAGCCAATAATCCTAATTCTCTAAAACTTTCTTGAAAAATACGGATTAAGTGAGGCTGACCAATAGAGGTCAAGGCTTGTTTCACGTTAATATCTTCGCTATAAGTGCTTTCTAAGTTTACAAACTGCTTAGCAACCACTTTAGCACCAGAACTTACAATTACAAACTCGTAATCGTCTTGAAGTGCTGCGATTTGGCGACCAATATCTTCTAATTTACCTCTAGATATTTGGTCAGATTCTTTTGTAAGCGTATTAGATCCTATTTTTAAAAGAATTCTTTTCTTCTTTTTTTCGGGCTTACTCATTTTTTTGTTTTTAGTTATGTTATAAATGTAAATGCTCACCTATTGAGCGTTATTACAATTCGGTTATTTATTGAAATTATTCTGAATTATATTATCTTATTTGTCCGTCACCGTGGATATACCATTTATTGGTAACCAAATGCTCAAGGCCAATTGGACCACGCTGATGTAACTTATCTGTACTAATTGCCAACTCTCCACCAAGACCTAATTGAGATCCATCGGTAAATCTAGTTGAAGCATTATGGTATACAGCTGCTGTATCTACAGTAGCCATAAACTCTTCTGCAACACCATTGTCTTTGGTAATGATTGAAGCAGAATGCCCACCAGAATATTTATTTATTTTGGCAATAGCATTTTCTTCAGAATTGATAACTCCAATTACGATTTTATAATCCAAGAATTCTTCATACCATATGGCGTCATCTGTTATAACGGTAACATTTTCCATATCCGAGAGTTCTTGATCTACATGAACATCAACTTTAAATTCTGCTAATTTATTAAGAAGTGTTTTTACAAACTCTTTATAATTAGGCAGGTTGGTATCTATTAATACTTTGTCTAAAGCATTACATGCAGAAATCTTAGCAGTTTTAGCATTAATAATTACTTTTAACGCTAAATCTAGGTCTGCATCTTTATGAACATAAACAAAGTTATTTCCTCTCCCACTAACAATAACAGGACAGTTTGCGTTTTCTTTTACAAACTGAATTAAACGTTCTCCTCCTCTTGGGACAATAAGGTCTATCTGTTGTGTTGGGTTTTCAAGGAACGCTTGTGTTTCCTGACGGTTGAACTGTAAATATTCAACCCACACAGTAGAAACACCATGTTTCTTCATGGCTCTATGCCATAAATCTACGATTAAAAGATTTGAATTTAAAGATTCTTTTCCTCCTTTTAATAATATCTTGTTACCCGATTTAAAAGCAATTCCAGCTGCTTCTACTGTTACATCAGGTCTAGATTCATAAATAATCATGATAGTACCGAAAGGAGCTGTTTTGTTGTAAACATCCATTCCGTTATCATGCTTGAAATGGAAACGCTCTTTTCCTAAAGGATCAGCTTGCGATGCCAATTCTTCTAAAGATGCTATCATCCCATCAATTTTGGCATCATCAACTTTTAGTCGGTCTTCCATAGCGAGATCATCGCCATTGTAGCCGTCTAGGTCTTTCTTGTTTTGTTTTATGATAGCCTCTTTTTCCTCTCGGATAAGATCTGCCATCGTTAATAATACATTATTTCTTTCGGAAATTGTTAGTATTTTATTCATTACAAGTTTTGATTTTTTAAAACATCAGACAACGAATTTAAAAAAGTGTCTATATGATGTTTTCCAATCGTTAATGGCGGTAAAATTCTTAATAAGTTCTTATTTGACGAGCCGCCTGTAAATATTTTTTTCTCGTAAATAAGCTCTTTTCTTATTTCTGATACATTTTGTTCAAACTCCATACCAAGCATCAATCCTCTACCTTTAAGTTTTTGTAAACTCTTGATTTTCTTGGCTTTTTCAATAAAATAAGCAGAAATTTCGTTCACATTATCAATCAATTTTTCATTTTCGATAACCTCTAGAACTGCAAGGGCAGCGGCACATGCCAAATGATTGCCCCCAAAGGTGGTGCCCAGCATTCCATACTTAGCTTCAAATCTAGGATGGATTAATACGCCTCCAATTGGAAATCCATTTCCCATACCTTTAGCAACTGTTATTATGTCAGGTTCTATGTCATGATGTTGGAAAGCGAAGAATTTTCCGCTTCTTCCATATCCAGATTGAATTTCATCTAAAATCAAAACAACATTATATTTTTTACATAATTGTTGAACGCCTTGAAGAAATTCTGTGGTAGGTTCGTCTAAACCTCCAACACCTTGAATAGGCTCTATAATAACCGCACAAACGTCACCGAACGCTAATTCATAATCTAAAGAGTGAAGTTGGTTAAAAGGAAGGAATGTTGTGACGCTGTGCTGATTATTAATTGGAGCATTGATAGCTCCATTGTCTGTAGCTGCTACTGCAGCAGATGTTCTTCCATGAAATGCATTTTTAAAAGCTATAACCCGCTTTTTATTGGTGTGAAAAGAGGCTAATTTTAATGCATTTTCATTGGCTTCTGCTCCAGAATTACAAAGAAATAAATTGTATTCCTCGCAATTAGAAAGCCTTCCTAACTTTTCTGCCAATTCCACTTGAAGTGGATTTTGAATGGCGTTGGAGTAGAAGCCAAGTTTGTTTACTTGTTCGGTAATTCGTTCTACATAAGTAGGATGCGCATGACCAATTGAAATAACAGCATGACCTCCGTAAAGATCTAAATATTTTTGCCCTTTTTCATCGTAAACGTAAACGCCTTCTCCTTTCTCAGGAGTAACGTTGTATAATGGATAAACATCAAACAGTTTCATTTATTGTATTGAAAGTTTGTATTTTTTGTAAAACTGATAGTATATAACGTTGTTCTTAAGTAATGTTATAAAATTTGTTAATGAACTCGTTTTAACTTTCAGTTATACAAAGGTTAATTAATATCACTAATTCTTTTGTAAGCTGCCATAATACCTTTTATTACTGCAGAACTTAATCCGTTATGCTCCATGGCATTTAATCCTTCAATAGTACAACCCATTGGTGTAGTTACATTATCTACTTCAACTTCGGCATGTGTACCATCTTCAATTAATGCTGCTGCACCAATAGCTACTTGTGCTGAAATTTCTTGCGCTTCGTGAGGGTGGAATCCCATTTGTACACCTCCTTGTGTTAATGCACGTAAGAAACGTAAGAAAAAAGCAGTACTACTAGCTCCAAGTACAGTTGCAGCTTGCATTAAACGCTCTTCAATTATCATTGTTTTACCAATGGTTCCAAACATTTTTTCTACAAAATGTACATCTTCATGCTCTATGTTATCAGCACAGATAAACGACATAGATTGTAGTTTTACTGCAGCAGTATTTGGCATAGCTCTAATCACTTTATTGTTTGGAACAATTTCATTGATTTCGCTAATAGAAACTCCTGTAACGGTTGAAATTAAAATTTGATCATCTGTAATGTGATTTTTAATTTCATTAAGAACAATTTTAAGAATTCTAGGCTGAATACAAAGTATTACCCATTTAGACTCTTTTACTGCTTTAATATTGTCGGACGTAACAGATACGCCAGCTTGTTTTTTAATAATTTCCAGATTCTCATCTGATTTGTCTGCTACTAAGATGTTCTTTGAATCAAATAAATCGCTGGATGCAATTCCGGTAATGATTGATTTTCCTAGATTTCCTGATCCAATAACGGTAACTTTCATTTGTTTTGTTTTTAGTTTTTAGAAATAACTTCCTTTTAAATTTAGTCCGTCACTTTCATTAAAACCGAAAAGTAAGTTCATGTTTTGTACTGCCTGTCCAGAGGCGCCTTTTATTAAATTATCTATGACACTAGTGATTAGCAGCACGTCTTCGTGCTTATGAAGATGTATAAAACAATTGTTAGTATTAATAACCTGTTTTAAGTGAACTTCCTTTTCCGATAAATGTGTGAACGGATCTATAACATAAAAATCCTCGTATAAATTCCAAGTTTCTTCCAAACTATTTTCAAATTTAAGGTAAGATGTTACAAAAATCCCTTTTGTAAAATTCCCACGTTGTGGTAACATAAAAATATTTGGTTGGTTGTCTTGGAGACTCACAATGCTTTGATTGATCTCTCCTAAATGTTGGTGTGTAAAAGGTTTGTACCAAGATATGTTGTTGTTTCTCCAACTAAAATGTGAGGTTGCAGAAGGAGATACTCCAGCTCCAGTACTCCCAGTAACAGCATTGATATGAATATCTTCTGTTAATAGGTTATTTTTTGCCAATGGGAGCAAAGCAAGCTGTATGGCTGTTGCAAAGCATCCAGGATTTGCTATATTGTTTGCATTCTTAATAGCTTCTTTTTGTAATTCTGGTAAGCCATAAACAAACTTTCTCCCATTGTAAGTTGCATCATTTTTCAGTCTAAAATCATTACTTAAATCAATAACCTTAGTGTTGTCTGAAAATGTATGCGTATCTAAAAAAGCTTTAGAATTTCCGTGACCAAGACATAAAAAGAGGACATCTACTTTTGGGTTGATAGTTCCTGTAAATTTTAAATCGGTTGCCCCCAATAGGTCTTCATGTGCATCGGTAACTGGTTTTTCAGCGCGAGTGGTGCTGTACACAAAGTCAATTTCTACTTGTGGGTGATTTATTAAAATTCGTATCAGTTCTCCTCCAGTATATCCCGAACCTCCTATAATTCCTGCTTTAATCATTTTTTTATTATTATGATGAGTTGTTTAGCTGTTGAAATGTTTAATTGCTGATCTGTCTAACTGTTTAGCTGTAAAACCCAAAAACCTTAACTTTTCAACCTTCAACTTTCAACTACTTATTATTTACTGCTTGATGAATTTTGGCTGCGTTAGCGTTAATTTTAATAAATCCTTTTGCTTCATCTGCACTCCAACCCTTGTTCATCTCTCCATAGCTTCCAAATTTGGCATTCATCAAATCGTGGTCAGATTTTATTCCGTCAACAAAAAATCTATATGGAAATAATGTTACCCAAACATCTCCAGTAACATTTTTTTGAGCATCGGTTAAAAAGGCTTCGATATTTCTCATTACTTCATCTAAATAATTCCCTTCATGAAGTAACATTCCGTACCAATTTGCCAAATAATCTTTATGTTGTTGTTGCCATTTAGTAAGCACGTGCTTTTCTAGGGTATGGTGAGCTTTGATAATAACCATAGGAGCAGCAGCTTCAAAACCTACTCTTCCTTTAATTCCAATAATAGTATCTCCTACGTGGATATCTCTACCTATTGCAAATGAGGAAGCAATTTTATCAAGCTTTTCAATTAGGTTGATGGCTTTGTCTTTCTTACCATCAATTGCTGTTAATTCTCCTTTGGTAAAACTTAATTTAATTTTTTGACTCCCCATGTTTTCTAACTGACTCGGGTAAGCTTCGTTAGGAAGTGATAGGTGAGAAGTAAGCGTTTCATCACCTCCAACACTGGTTCCCCAAAGTCCTTTATTTATGGAGTATTTGGCTTTTTCCCACTCCATATTTACGCCTTTAGATTTTAAGAAATCAATTTCTTCCTGTCTAGAAAGTTTATTATCTCTAATAGGAGTAATAATCTCTATTTCTGGAGCTAGAATTTGAAAAATCATATCAAAACGAACTTGGTCGTTCCCTGCACCTGTACTTCCGTGGGCAATATATTGTGCTTTATTTTCTTTAGCAAAATTTACAATTTCAATAGCTTGAACAATTCTTTCTGCACTAACAGAAAGCGGGTATGTATTGTTTTTTAGTACATTTCCGTAGATAAGATATTTTACAACCTTATCATAAAAAGTTTGTACGGCATCTAAAGAGGTATAACTACTAGCACCAAGCGCTAGAGCTTTCTGTTCTATGTTTTTAATTTCTTCTTTAGAGAATCCTCCTGTGTTAACACTTACAGCGTGTACTTCGTAACCATTTTCAGATAGATGTTTTGCGCAATACGAGGTGTCTAACCCTCCACTGTATGCTAATACTAATTTTTTCATTCTTTATTTTTATTTTCTTCGGTTGCTATTCCGTAGGTTTTATTTTTTATTATCTTTTTCTTTTTTAAGAAACAACGTCTGTTTAATACTTTTTAATCGGGTAAATACTTTAGAATCGTATTTATGTTTCTGTTTTTTCTGTTCTTTTTCAACAGGATCGTATAACATTCCAGTACATAAGCACATTTTCCCTTCGTTTCTAGTAAGAATATCGAAGTTTTTACATGTTTTACAGCCATTCCAAAAGCTAGGATCGTCTGTTAATTCTGAGAATGTTACGGGTTCATAACCAAGGTCGTAGTTAATTTTCATGACTGCCAAACCTGTAGTAATACCAAAGATTTTAGCATCTGGAAATTTAGTTCTACTATGTTCAAAAACTTTATTTTTAATTTTAGTAGCCAAACCTTGACCTCTAAAATCTGGATGAACAATTAGCCCTGAATTGGCTACAAATTTTCCATGGCCCCATGTTTCAATGTAGCAAAATCCAGCGAATTCATTACCTTCCAAAGCAATTACCGCATTACCATTCTGAATTTTGGTTGTTATATACTCAGGAGTACGTTTTGCAATACCAGTGCCACGCTGTCTAGCGGACTCATCAATGGTATCACAGATTGTCTGTGCATATGGTATGTGCGTATCGTTTGCAATAAGTATTTGCATTCAATTACTGAATTAAAAATTAATAATATTGAAAAATGATTTGTTTTTAAGAGGGGAGTTGGACACACCTAACTCCATAAAATCGTAACACCCTTACGGGCGACGACGAGGAAAGCGAACGTGGCGTACAGGAACCAATACATAAGAAGGAGTAGTTGTAGTAAACAACGCTCTTAAGATGGTTTGTATTTTTTTAATTACTTTTTGCATTTCGCAAGTATTCGTTCTTTTGCTTAGAATTATAATACAATATTATGAATAATAATTAGATTAAAAACCCTATAGTTTGTTAAATTTGTAACATTGAATTTATCTTGACTTTTTGTGTTTGAGCGATACATAGTGCTTTTATTCTTTAATCCCTCATAGAGGGTCTAATTCCCCAGAGCCTGTGCTGAGTTTACCGAAGGGCTCTGCGTCGAAATGAATTAAATTTGTTTCCTTTGAATACCTTGTGGGCTTGCCCCGAGGTAGTTGATTGAAGTATTTTTGAAAAAGCATAGCAGTGTTACGGTTTGATGAAAATACAAAATTAGAGGGTAAAATGACTATTTTGTGGGTAATAGAAAAAGTTAAGATAAGATGAATCTATTAAATAAAAAACTCCTATTTATATATGAATAGAACTATTAAACAATTTAATATACACGATATTGAACTGTTTAAAAGAAATCTTCTTTCTTGGGCTTCTTCTTTTGAGGAAGTGGTTTGGCTAGATAGCAACTTTTATAAACAAAATCACAGTAGTTATGAAGCTGTGTTGGCAGTAGAAGCTTTTACTTCCATTAAAACAGATTATCATGCTGCTTTTGAGGATTTAAAAGAATATCAATCGGTTACCGAGGATTGGATTTTTGGTTATCTTACGTATGATTTAAAGAATGACCTTGAAAACTTAGCCTCCAATAATTTTGATGGCTTGGAATTTCCCGATTTATATTTTTTTCAACCTAAACGTTTATTATTTCTGAAGGGAAATGTTTTAGAGTTTCATTATTTAGGGATGATTGACGATGAAATTGAAGAAGATTATCAGCAAATTCTTAAAAATACTTCAGCAGAAGAGATTTTAGAGGAAAAAAAAGACCTTCTTATTAAACATCGTATTCCAAAAGAAGAATACCTCGAAAAAGTAAAAACGATGCTTGCTCATATTCATCGAGGAGATATTTATGAAGCTAATTTTTGTCAGGAGTTTTATATTGAGAACACTGCCATAAACCCCATTAAAACATTTTATAATTTAAATGAAATTTCCAAACCTCCTTTTGCTACCTTTTTAAAACATGATGATAAATTCTTGCTCTCCGCATCTCCAGAGAGGTATATTAGAAAAGAAGGAACTCAAATTATATCGCAGCCTATAAAAGGAACTGCAAGAAGAGCAGAAAATAAAGAAGAAGACGCTTTATTAGTATCTTCTTTGGAAAACGACAGCAAAGAGCGTTCTGAAAATGTAATGATTGTAGATTTGGTGCGTAACGATTTATCTCGTGTTGCACTAAAAGGAAGTGTAACGGTAGAGGAATTATGTAAGGTTTATACCTTTATGCAAGTACATCAAATGATTTCTACCATTAAAGCTGAAGTTGCTCCTACAACGCATCCTGTAGATATTATAAAAGTTGCTTTCCCGATGGGAAGTATGACGGGAGCTCCTAAACTTTCTGCAATGAAGATTATTGAAAAATTAGAAGAAACTAAACGAGGATTGTACAGTGGAGCCGTTGGTTATTTTGCTCCAAATGGCGATTTCGACTTTAATGTAATTATTAGAAGTATTTTTTACAATTATAAAAAAAGATATGTATCTTTCTCCGCAGGAAGTGCTATAACAGCAAAGTCTAAGCCAGAACTTGAGTTTGAAGAATGCTTAGTTAAAGCTAAAGCAATGCGAAAAGCACTGGAATAATAAACAACTATTAACCAAGTATTTGTATTTATATGATTAAGTACAAGTAGCTAACTAAATCGTTTTACTAATGAAAAAAATACTTTTTTCTTTATTCACTATGGTAACAATCACCTTAACCGCCCAAAATAACAATCCAGTATTTCCTGGTTGGTATGCCGATCCAGAAGGAATTATTTTTAATGATGAATATTGGATTTTTCCTACATACTCAGCACTTTATGAGGACCAAGTGTTTTTTGATGCATTTTCTTCTCCCGATTTGGTAAATTGGACAAAACACGAAAAAGTTTTAGATACAAGTGCTGTAAAATGGGCAAAAAAAGCTGTTTGGGCACCATCTATAATAGAAAAGGATAACAAATACTTTCTCTTCTTTGGGGCTAACGATATTCAGAATGATGATGAAGAAGGTGGAATAGGGGTTGCAGTTGCAGATAAGCCTGAAGGTCCTTATAAAGATTTATTAGGAAAACCATTAATAGGAAAATTCCATAATGGAGCGCAGCCAATAGATCAATTTGTTTTTCATGATAAAGACGATCAATATTATTTAATCTATGGAGGTTGGAAGCATTGTAATATAGCTAAATTAAATGATGATTTTACTGGTTTTGTGCCTTATGAAGACGGGACTATTTTTAAAGAAATAACTCCAGAGGGGTATGTAGAAGGCCCTTTTATGTTTATTAAAGATGGGAAATATTATTTTATGTGGTCTGAAGGAGGATGGACTGGTCCAGATTATAGTGTAGCCTATGCTATTGCAGATTCTCCAATGGGACCTTTTAAAAGACTGGATAAAATTCTTGAGCAAGATCCTGAAATTGCTAACGGAGCAGGGCATCATTCTGTAATAAAAGTTCCGAATGAAGACACTTATTATATTGTTTATCACAGACGCCCGATGTCTGAAAAAGGAAGAGATTCTCGAGAAACTTGTATTGAAGTTATGGAGTTTGATAAAAACGGACATATTCTTCCTGTGAAGATTACAAATGAAGGAGTAAAAGCACATCCTTTGAAAAAATAATACTCACAATAATAGCGTATTTCATTACAATTTACGATTTTAGGGGGTAACTAACCATTACCCCTTAATCTTTTATGCAACATCAAGGTTTCGACTTTTATTGTCACAATAAGCGTTTGTTTGGTCAATATTGGCACGGAGAACAAACCAAAGCTGTGGTTATTTTAGTTCATGGAATGGGCGAACATAGCGGTAGGTATACTGGCTCTGTTATTCCGGAATTAGTACATGCTGGATATGTAGTTTATAGTTTTGACCATTTTGGTCATGGACATTCCGAAGGAAAGAGAGGGCATTGCCCAAGTTATAAAGCAGTTCTAGATACTATCGATGCAGTTTCTGAGCACAAAGAAGAAAACTTTTCTAGTCTTCCTACTTTTTTATATGGACATAGTATGGGAGGGAATGTAGTTTTAAATTATGCAATGAAACGGAAGCATGAAATTCAAGGCGTAATAACTACAAGTCCTTTTTTACGCATGGCTTTCGATCCACCTTCATGGAAATTAAGTGCTGGGAAGTTATTTTATTACATTTTACCTTTTATAACATTACCCAGTGGTATTGAGTCTAAGTATATTTCTAGAGACGAAAGGGAGGTAGAAAAATATAATGACGATCCATTAGTTCACAATCGTATAAGTCCAAATTTTTCAATACCGTTTATAAAAAGGGGAGAATGGGTGCTTAATAATCCTAAAGAATTAGCAGTGCCCTTGCTATTATTACATGGAACAGGAGATTATATTACGAGTCACTGGGCAAGTAAAGCCTTTGCTAAACAATCCGATTTTATTACTTTAAAACTATACAAAGGAGGCTACCACGAGCTTCACAACGATTTAGACAGAGAAGATGTTTTTGCTACAATTGTTAATTGGCTAGATGGGCAATTGATATATACTTCGGTTAAAGAATAGCGATTTAAACCTGTATTAAATACGCTGTAATGTAGAATTTATAGGAAGGACAAATGTTGATTATCTTAATTTGATGAAATTAATAAGAGTTCCTGTTTTATCCATTTGTGCAGAGGGAGATAATTTTATTGCTTCTCAAAAAGGCTGTGAGAAATTTTTTAATGAGTTTAATAATAAAAAAAACAAATTTATTATTTGTTCAAAATCAAGTGGATTTAAAGAAAATTATAATCATAGCAGTATCTTCTTGTCAAGAAATGCTGCAGAAGAAGTATGGCCAATTGCTTCAAAATGGATAGAACAAAATAAAAAATAGATATCTCAAGAAATTATTTAAAAATCTTCTTTTAAAATTGGCTTTAACTACCTTTGCTAAATGCTAGATAATTTTAAAACGCATATTACAAAACATTTTCCATATCTATTAACTTCCAAAGTTGCAATAGCATCTAGTGGGGGGATTGATAGTATGGTGCTTACGTATTTGTGTCATCAATTGCAGATAAATATAGAAGTTTTGCATTGTAATTTTCAATTAAGAGGAGCGGCTAGTAATGAGGATGAAATATTCCTTCAGCAGCAAACAGAAATGCTTAAAATTCCTTTTTATAGTGTTTTGTTTGATACTGATGACTATGCAAAAAAACATAAGGTTTCTACACAAATTGCTGCTCGTGAGTTAAGATATCAATGGTTTAAAGCGCAAAAAGAAATTCTAAGCTTTGAGTATTTGTTAACTGCTCATCATGCAGACGATAATTTGGAAACTTTTCTGATTAATTTTTCACGAGGAACAGGTATCGATGGTTTAACTGGGATTCCAGAAATAAATGACTTTATTGTCCGCCCGTTATTGCCTTTTTCGAGAGATGATATTTTTCAATATGCTTTACAACAAAATATTAAGTGGCGGGAAGATAGTAGTAATGCTGAAACAAAATATTTAAGAAATAAATTCAGACACGATTTAATTCCGAAGTTAAAAGAAATAAATCCTGGAATTTTAAAGAGTTTTGAAAACACGAAAAATCACTTAAAAGGCGCTTCTGAGATATTAAATAATCATATCGATATATTACGATTGGATGTTTTTAATAAAAGAGGAGACGAGGTTGTAGTTCCTATTTCTGCCTTAGAAAAGTTATTGCCTAAAGAAACGTATTTATATTATCTTTTCAAGGATTATGGATTTAAAGAACCTTCAGATTTAGTTTCTATTACAGAATCGCAAAGTGGAAAGCAGCTTTTTTCTGATACCCATCGGTTAATTAAGAATCGAGATGAAATAATTATTACACCATTAATTGATAATGTAAATCCTTCTCATTTTTTTATAAATAAAGAGCAAGCTAGTGTGGTTGCGCCTATCAAATTATCTATCGATTTAGTAGGAAGAATAAAAGAGGAAGACCAACATACAATCTACGTAGATAGAGAAAAGTTAAAGTTTCCTTTAAAGCTTAGAAAATGGGAAAATGGTGACTATTTTTACCCTTTTGGAATGGAAGGTAAGAAGAAATTGAGTAAGTTTTTTAAAGACGAAAAGTATTCGCTTATTTCAAAAGAAAATCAATGGTTGCTTTGTGATAGTGAGAACACTATAATTTGGGTTGTAGGCAAACGTGCTGATAATCGATTTAAAGTAACCGAAAGAACAGAGAAAATTTTAAAAATACATTTTATAGATGCGTAATTTACTTGTTGCACTTTTTCTATTAGTTACTACTTTAATTCAAGCTCAAAATCCTGTAAAATGGGATACTTCTGTAGAAAAAGTTTCTGACTCAGAATATGAATTAGTTATAAAAGCTACTATTGAAGAGCATTGGCATTTGTACGCTCAAAATCAGCCTTTGGGGGAAGAAGCTTCTATTATTCCTACTACATTTTCTTTCAAAGATGCTGGAGGTAATTATGAATTAATAGAGGATGTAGAAGAGGAGGAACCTATTACAGAATTGGATCAGATTTTTGGAGAAGAATTGTCATATTTTGCTGAAGAAGTTACATTTAAACAACGGGTAAAAATTACAAACCCAACTGTTAATAGTATTGTTGGTTCCGTAGAATATCAAGCCTGCGACGATCAGCGCTGTATTTTTAATGATGCAGATTTAGGGTTTTCTTTAGATGGAAGTAAAGTTGATTTTGGGACTAAAGAAGTAGACTCCAAAAGTATCAATCTTGCAGAAGATTTAGCGCTACCATTAAAGAATACAGATTTATTAAAAGATGTTCATGGGAGTGATGTAAGTAAAGAACGAGATTTATCTAGCTTATTTATTTTAGGCTTTTTGGGAGGACTTATTGCATTACTTACTCCTTGTGTTTTTCCAATGATTCCTTTAACGGTTTCGTTTTTTACCAAACAAACAAGTAACAAGAAAAAAGGTATTTCTAATGCCATTCTTTATGGTGTTTTTATCATAGGAATTTATATGGCGTTGAGTGTTCCTTTTCATTTTTTAGATTCCATAGCACCAGAAATACTCAATAATATCTCAACCAATGTTTGGCTTAATGTTATATTCTTTGTCATCTTCGTGTTTTTTGCTTTTTCATTTTTTGGTTATTATGAGCTTACGCTACCATCTTCATGGGGAAATAAAATGGATTCTGCCTCTAGCTCAGGAGGGATTATTGGAATCTTTTTTATGGCATTAACACTAGCTATTGTTTCTTTTTCTTGCACAGGACCTATTTTAGGTTCTTTATTAGCAGGTTCACTATCTAACGATGGTGGTGCAATGCAACTAACCGTAGGAATGACAGGGTTTGGAGCGGCTTTAGCACTGCCTTTTGCATTATTTGCTTTGTTTCCTAATATGCTTAAATCGTTGCCGAAATCTGGAGGCTGGATGACAACAACCAAAGTTATTCTCGGATTTTTAGAGTTGGCATTAGCATTTAAATTTTTATCAAATGCCGATCTGGTAGAGCATTGGGGAATCTTAAAGAGAGAAATATTTATTGGTATTTGGATTGTTATAGGGATTCTAATGACGTTATATGTGTTTGGGATAATACGTTTTCCTCATGATGGACCTAAGAAAAAATTAAGCTTTTACAGAGGTGCTTTTGGAGTAGCAATTATAGGTTTTGTTGTTTATTTAATTCCAGGGTTACAGAAATCTAATGAGTCTAACTTAAAATTATTAAGCGGATTTCCACCACCGGTATTTTATAGTATCTACCCACAAGAAAGTGATTGTCCGCTTGGACTTACTTGCTTTAAAGACTTTGAAGAAGGCTTGGAATATGCCAGGGAAAATAATAAACCTATTTTATTAGATTTTACAGGATGGGCTTGTGTAAATTGTCGTAAAATGGAAGAAAATGTATGGAGTGAACCAGAGATATTTTCTATTTTGAATGAAGAGTACGTTTTGATATCCTTATATGTAGACGACAGGAAAGATTTACCGGAAGATCTACAGTTTAATTACAAAATGGATAATGGTCGCGTTAAGTCTATAAAAACAATAGGGGATAAGTGGGCTACTTTCCAAGCTATCAATTTTAAAACCGCTTCACAACCATACTATATTTTAATGTCTCCAGATTTTGAACTGTTAAATGGACCACAACAATATACCGAAGCTATTGCGTATTATGAGTGGCTTAAATCGGGATTAGAGAACTTTAAAAATTAATTTCAAGAAGTTATAGTTATTTTATTTATTAGATGAATTATAATTTTCTTTTAAAAGCTTAGCAAATTATAATTTTAAACCTAGAGATGCTAAGTTTTATAACTGTATTGAAGAATTATGGTTGAACTGGGTAACCGATAAAAACCCTTGAGATTTTGGGTGTAAAACGCTATAAATAACAAAAGACTGCCTTTATAGACAGTCTTTTGTTATTTATAGTTGAGATGTTGTTACCTTAAAGTAGCTCCTAATTGATATTCAAAACTTCCTTGAAGTTTCTTCATTACTTTATCAATTTGTTTGTCTGTTAAGGTTTTACTATCATCTTGAAGCGTAAAACTTACCGCATAGGATTTTTTACCTTCAGGAATTTTATCTCCTTCATAAACATCAAATAAATTAATATCTTTTAGAAGTTTTTTCTCACTATTTTTAGCAAGGTTGTAAATCTCTTCAAAGCTAGTTTGCTTGTCTACTAACAGAGCTAAATCTCTTCTTACTTCTTGATATTTAGAAATTTCAGCAAAAGAAATATTTTGCTCTTTTGCTAGGTCAATAATAGCGTCCCATTCAAAATCTGCATATAAAACCTCCTGTTTAATATCAAAATGCTTCAATATTTTGTGGTTTACAATACCAAAAGAAACAAGTTTTCTCTTCTTTAGCTTGTAATTTAATCCTTCAGAAAAAACATCCGAAGTTACAGGTTCAGATTTTGGCGTAGGCAATCCTAAACGCTCCAATACATTATTAATAACTCCTTTTAAAAAGAAGAAATCGCTTTTCCCATTTTGAACTCGCCAGCTTTCCGAATGCTGATCTCCAGTAATTAAAAGGCTCAAATGTTTATTTTCAATTCTACCACTTTCAAAACTGTGGTATGTTTTTCCGAATTCAAAAAATTTAAGATCGGCACTTTTACGGTTTATATTATAACTTAAAGCTTCTAAACCACTAAAAAGCATTGATTGGCGCATAACCGATAAATCGTTGCTTAAAGGGTTTAGCATTGTTACATTAAATTCCGATTTATTATCCTGGCTTAACTCCATATATTTAGGGGTAGTTAAGGAGTTAGCTAAAATTTCAAAAAAACCTAAAGCTGCTAATTGATTTCCTATTATATTTTGAAGTTTATAATCTTCAAATTTAGAAGTGCTAGCAATAGAAGCATTCAGTTTAGTTGTAAATTCTATATTATTGTATCCATACACACGAAGAATTTCTTCTATTACATCTACTTCTCGCTGCACATCCACACGATACGAAGGAATAGTAAGTCCAATTCCAGTTTCCGTAACATTGTTGATTTTAATTTCTAGGGAACTTAAAATTGATTTAATAGTGTCTGTTGGAATATTCTGTCCTATTAAACTATTTACCTTTTCGAAAGTTAGGAATACTTGAAAATCTTCAAATTTCTTTGGATAAAAATCTTCAGCATCACTAGAAATAATACCTCCTGCAATTTCTTTAATCAATAATGCAGCTCTTAAAAGAGCATATTTTGTAGTGTTAATGTCAATACCTCTTTCAAATCTAAAAGAAGCATCTGTATTTAAACCATGTCTTTTTGCTGTTTTTCTTACAGAAACAGGATTGAAATAAGCACTTTCAAGGAAAATATTTGTAGTATTTTCTGTAACTCCAGAATTCTCCCCTCCAAAAACACCTGCTATACAAAGAGGTTTTTCAGCATCACAAATCATAAGGTCATCTTCATGAAGTTCTCTTTCTACTTCATCTAAAGTTGTAAATTTTGTGCCTTTTTCTAAGGTTTGAACTATAATTTTATTACCATTTATCTTATTAGCGTCAAAAGCATGTAGCGGTTGTCCTAATTCGTGTAATACGTAATTGGTAATATCTACAATATTATTTTTTGGAGTTAGACCAATGGCTTTTAATCTATTTTGTAACCAATCTGGCGACGATTGTACTTTTATTCCAGAAATAGTAACTCCGCAGTAACGTGGACAAAGTTCTTTATTTTTTACGTCAACCTCCATTCTAAGCGTACGGTTATCCACATGGAAACTACTTACAGAAGGTGTAATGAGTTCAAGGTTAATATCTTTTTGAAGTAAACCAGCTTTTAAATCTCTTGCTACTCCATGATGACTCATCGCATCTGCACGATTTGGTGTTAATCCGATTTCAAAGACAGTATCGTTTTCAATCTTAAATAAATCGGCACATAGCGTTCCAGGTTCTAACGCATCATCAAGCACCAAAATTCCGTCGTGACTTTTACCTAAACCAAGCTCGTCTTCTGCACAAATCATCCCATAGGAAGCTTCTCCACGAATTTTACCTTTTTTAATCTCCCAAGGCTCTCCTTTATCATCATATAAAGTAGTACCAATAGTAGCTACGGGTACTTTTTGACCTTTGGCAACATTTGGAGCACCACATACAATTTGTAAAGGTTCTCCTGTTCCAATATCAACTTTTGTTAACTTTAGTCTGTCTGCATTTGGGTGTTGCTCACACTCTAAAACATGTCCAACTACAATTCCTTTTAATCCTCCTTTTACCGATTCGAAAGTTTCTTCTCCTTCAACTTCTAAACCTAAATCGGTTAAAAGTTCTGCTGTTTTCTCAGATTCCCAATCAAGTTGAATAAATTGCTTTAACCAGTTGTATGAAATTTTCACTTGCTACTTTTATTTATTTTGAGGTGCAAAGATAATAATCCGCAGTGTAATAAGAACCCCTCATTAGTTTTTCTTTTTTCTGAATGGCTATTTATTTATAATCGTTTAATTATGATGTGGAAAACATATCAAATAGCTCAAATAATATAATAAATGCTATTACTTTTATTTTTATACTGAAAAATTATTGTTGTCCGATAAAAGTTAACGGGATTTATTGTACTCCACTTATACCAAGGCTTAAAATGAGGTTTTCAAAATAGCCCCCCTTACTATCAAGAAAAATGAATAAAAAGAGGAGTTGGTAATGTTGTTTCTTTAAACTACTCATTTTGTAATAGTTCAGGTTTAGTCTTTGTTCTTTTCTCTTACAGCCAAGCGGTCTTGTATTTTATTCGGACATTAATGACTGAAAATAATTAACCGCCAACAGTTTTATAGTGCCTATTCCTGCTAACTAATATAATTCCAGATATTTTTATGTTTAATCAACATTTGATAGGTATACCTAATTATTTTGTTCTTTTCCATTGCTAGGCTCGAGTCTTCTTTTAAAATCCGTAAGGCATAATAGCGAGCCGATTTTAATATTTCGTTATCCTTAATTATATCTGCAATTTTTAAATTAAGAACCCCGCTTTGTTGTGTTCCCATAAGATCTCCCGGTCCGCGTAGTTTAAGGTCAACTTCTGCTATTTCAAATCCATCATTAGTACGTGTCATTGTTTCCAGACGGGTTTTAGAATCGTTAGAAAGTTTATGTCCAGTCATTAAAATACAAAAGCTCTGTTCTGCACCACGTCCTACACGTCCACGTAATTGATGGAGTTGAGAGAGTCCAAAGCGCTCAGCACTTTCTATAATCATTACGGAGGCATTTGGTACATTTACCCCAACTTCAATCACTGTTGTTGCAACCATAATTTGGGTATCTCCATTAACAAAACGTTCCATTTCATAGTCTTTATCAGCAGGCTTCATTTGTCCGTGTACTATAGAAATTTGATATGTTGGCTGCGGAAATTCTCTAACAATACTCTCGTAACCATCCATTAAATCTTTATAATCTAATTTTTCTGACTCCTGAATAAGCGGATAGACCACATAAATTTGTCGTCCTTTTTCAATTTCATCTTTTATAAAACGAAATACTTTTAATCGGTTACTATCATACCGATGTACTGTTTTGATTGCTTTTCTACCAGGAGGGAGTTCATCAATAACAGAAATATCTAGATCTCCGTATAAACTCATTGCTAGCGTACGTGGGATGGGGGTGGCCGTCATAACCAATATGTGAGGCGGAATATTATTTTTACGCCATAATTTGGCACGTTGAGCTACTCCAAAACGGTGTTGCTCATCTATAATAGCGAGTCCCAAATTTTTAAAAAGAACCTTATCTTCCAAAATTGCATGGGTACCAATAAGTATTTGGAGTTCTCCGTTTTCTAATGCTTCATGAATTTCTTTTCTTTCAGAGCTTTTAGATGATCCTGTTAATAGTTTCACCTTTATATTTAATGGCTTAACAAGCTCTAGAATCCCGTTGTAATGTTGCTGTGAAAGAATTTCAGTAGGAGCAACAAGACATGCTTGGAAGCCGTTATCAATAGCTAAAAGCATCGACATAAGTGCTACAATTGTTTTTCCAGAACCCACATCTCCTTGCAATAAACGGTTCATTTGTGCATTACTTCCTAAATCGTTTCTAATTTCTTTAATTACACGTTTTTGTGCATTTGTTAATTTAAAAGGAAGGTGCTCTGCATAAAAAGTATTAAATAAAGTTCCTACCTGGTCAAAATTGAACCCTTTTATTTTATTTTTTCGAGTTAGGTTTTTAGAGATGAGTTGTAATTGAATATAAAAAAGTTCTTCGAATTTTAATCTATATTGGGCTTTAGCTAATAATTCTTGACTCTGAGGAAAATGAATATTAAATAGTGCTTTACTTTTAGAAATAAGCTTTAATTCGTCTAATAATTCCGCAGAAAGGGTGTCAAAAAAGCGTGCTTTTGTTTCCACAAAAAGCTGTTGCATTATTTTATTAATTACTTTATTGGTAATTCCTTTATTTGTAAGCTTTTCTGTGGAAGGATATACAGGTTGCATTGCGGTACGTAGGCTTTTTTCATGTTCTTCCAACAATTCCATTTCTGGATGTGGCATAGAAAACCCGTTAAACCAATTTGTTTTTCCGAAAATAACATATGGCTGATTTATTTTTATGCTTTCCCGAATCCATTTATGTCCTCTAAACCAAACCAATTCCATTTGACCGGTATCGTCCACAAAAGTTGCTACTAAACGCTTCCCCCGTTTTTGTTCCACAGTTTTTAGGCTAGTTATCTTTCCTATAACCTGCACATCGGCATTATTACGTTGCAATTCGTTGATTTTATAATACCGTGTCTTATCAATATATCTATTTGGAAACAGATTAATAAGGTCTTGATAGGTGTGTACGCCGAGTTCTGTACGAAGTAAGTCGGCTCGATTAGGACCAACTCCCTTTAAATAGTCTATAGGTGTTTGTAAAATACTCGGGTTCATGAATACGAAGATAGCAGATAGTTAGAAAGTGTGAAACCTTCATAGAGGGATTTTTATTACTAAAACCCGTTGTGCATTTAGAAAAAGTTGTGCAAACTGCTAAAATGCAGTAAATTGTAGTAACCACACTATAATTTATATGCACAACTTTCAAGCAAATTACGACAAAATCCTCAAGGTTTTAAAAG
>Ga0208029_1000246_pt1 | contig 37238 bp, 39 predicted proteins | sample MalvireepMed_s12_FD_184242 | JGI IMG/M metagenome (GOLD analysis project Ga0208029, IMG submission 184242) | Marine viral communities from the Global Malaspina Expedition - Malaspina viral metaG DeepMed_s12 (SPAdes) (version 2) | ecosystem: Environmental > Aquatic > Marine > Oceanic | place... | reverse complement strand
TCTTTTGTAATCAGCAGATTACCCGAGAACCATCCCATCTGATGATATTGCATGGCAATCCTGTTCGCGACCTCAGGAATGCTCGTGTTTTTATCTTGCTGCTTATTCTCGAATGTAAGCGCGAATGAGCAACCGCTAAAGAATAAAGCACCGGCTAACAGAAGATTACGAACCATTTGATGAATACCTATGTGTGTTAAAAAACTCGCGAAGTCCCAGTACATTTTTACATTTTGTCGATAAATATATCGTCATCAACAATATAACCGTAATTGCGAAGGGAAGCCTCATATTTACTAGAGAAAAAATGGGTGCTGGGTGTACACCCTCTATAAAGACGAGATATGACGTGCCACAAAGCACGGGGAATGCAGCGTTGCAAGGCTGAAGCCAACTCGCGTTAATGTCGCATTCATGCGCTCGATGCAGGGTTGTTATTTAAAACAACAGCGGAAAGCTGGTTTAACACTAGATTGATGCCAGTATTGACCAAATGGGTAACACACAATGAGCCTATTCCTTTACCTGTGACATTTCGCCCGAATCGATAGCCAATTTCAGCAGTGCCATTGGGGTGAACTTCTTTAATGTTGGCGCGAGCAATTATGCAGTTGTTTTGAACAAGCACATAGGAATAAGTGAGTCAGCCAGATGTTAGCGCCTTGTTAGGTATAGTAGCTTTCCACGAAGTACGTGACCCCTAGTGAAACGATAATGAAAGTCGCATTGATTGATGCCCGAATAAACCAAGCAAGATGCCCATAAGATTCACTCAAAGAGTGAGAATCCAAGAAGAAATAGAATCTAAGAATCCTTGCACGAAGCTTCCATAATTATCATCATTTTCCTTAAAAAAGTGATCTGCGCCTTCAAACACAACAATTTGATAGGGAATATCTGCTTCGATCAGCGCCATTTCGATGCGATCTTTGTTAAGGGCTAACTTGACTTGAGTATCACGGCCACCATGTAAGCTTAAGACGGGAACTGTAGTTTGTCTAATATCATCAATAGGGTCCACATAAAGAAATGATGTCAAAGCAGGTAGTCCATAGTTTGTAACATATAATTCGGTCGCGCTGTTTAGTTTTTCTTTGAATTCCTGTTCTGAAGGAGATTGGTTGATGAGCCTATTTCTTAAAAGAGGAGAGTAGCTATTCTTAAACTGCTCTACCACTTTTGCGGAATCTATTCTCTTTGATATCGTGTAAAGCAACTTGTTGTTTGATGATACAAATTCTTCTACCTCTTCAATACTATTGATATCATTATCAAACTCATTTCTAGTTTGATGCAATACGAGCTCCGCTATACTAACTCCTGGTGACGCTGCTAAAACTACTCCTTTGATGTTAGGGTTGCCTCGCGCTACTCGCGTAGCAACTATCCCACCTTGGCTGTGACCTATTAAAATAAAATTTCTGAAAGGAGTTCTTTCAAAAACATTAAAAAAATTTGTTATGTCAATTACATCGTTAGTTAAATCTGATATTGTACTATTGTTAAAATCGCCAGTGCTTGTCCCAACCCCTCTATCATCATAGCGGAAACTAGCTATACCGTTATTTGCAAGGTGTGTAGCAGCTAACTCAAACATTGGAAAGCCGTGTATTGTATTGTTTCGATCCTGCCAGCTACTACCGGATATAAAGATAACAAGAGCCGTTGATTTCATGTCATGAGGTACAAGTAGCGTTCCTCCAATTTCGACTTCTCCGGTAGATATTATAATATCTTTGCTCTTAAAGTTAGTAGATTGTCCGGTCTGGATTGAAACAGCTTCAAATGACATGAAAAAAAGAGCTAATACAGTAAACATAATTTCATATTTAAGAGTAAATTTCTTCATAGTGATAAACCTTATAATAATTTATTTTAAATTCGTTACATTGATAGGAATTTCTGCGGTCATAATAAGTTAAATTAAGAGGCGGATAGCCTACAAGGAGATATTTTTCATGTGTTTACACTATTTAAATCATTAGTAATCAGCTCTATTAATTAATTGTATTTATTTACACCTAAAAATTAAGCAATTTTGACTTTTATATTTTGAATTTTTGTTCGCTTAACGTGTTGGTTAGTAAGTCCATTATGGGTGAGTGCATGCGTTATTCAAAAACTATGTTCGAAAAGTAGATTATAGCTCTTTCTTGAGGCTGTGGAGGGATCACACTCCTAGCAATAAATATATGATTTTGCAACTTTAGTTGATGAATATCTTGCTCTCGGATAGCCGGTTTATAAAGCTCTTTCTATACGAACGGCCAATCGAGACTACTTCACCGTTTTTTAAAGTGATTTTTGTGTTTTTGATTGAAGCTATATGGTTCATGTTAATAATAAAAGACTTATGTATTCGGACAAACCTATTATTAGGTAGTAACTCTTCGAATTTATTTAGAGTATTTGCAGTCAATTGACATATGTCTTTATGCCAAACTTTTACATAGTTTCCATATGCTTCTAAGCAGTATATATCGTTTAGTGATACATTGATTTGGTTCCTATCAAACTTCAATAGAATGAAATTGTCCTCTTTTTTTTCTCTTGACGGGTTTGCTTGTTCTTCTAGCATTGACTGCTTAGACGCTTTATTACATGCACTGAGAAACCGCTCGAACGAAAAAGGTTTTAAAAGGTAGTCTATAACTGATAACTCGTAGCTTTCAAGAGCATATTCTTGGTGAGCACTTGTAATGATTACCTGGGGTTTTGTTTTTACGACTTTTAACAAATCCAGTCCACTCAAGAGAGGCATATTGATATCTAAGAACACAAGCTCTATTTTATGTTCACGCATGTAATCTAAAGCTTCAGTACTTGAATAACATTGCTTTACAATGCTAATAAACGGGATATTTTGACAGTAGGTGAGTAAAATATCGTGTGCCAAAGGCTCATCATCAACTATAAGTGCGTTTAATATTTTCATCGCTTTCTAGTTCAATCATTAATTCAGTTCGAAAAACATGCTCAGTTGCTAAAATTTTAAGAGTAAATTTATCTTTATACATTAGTTCCAATCTGCGTTTCAGGTTTTCAAGTCCAAGCCCACATTCGACATTATCACTTTTTAACGGTTTAAGAAGGGAATCTTCGTTTCGCGTATCCTGACTTATCGAGTTCGCGCAACTCAATACAAGCTGTTTTTGTTTGATCGTGATTTTTATACTACACCAACTCGGAAGGTCTGATATATCTACGCCATGTTTGAAGGCGTTTTCAATAGGTATAATTAATAGTAAAGGGGCGATACACCATGAGTCCTGCGCTAGTAATTTCTCATCATGTTTAAACGTTATTCTGGCTTTGTGACCCACACGTAACTTCTGCAGAGCAATATAATCACGTAAGTAATTAAGCTCATCTTTTAAGTATACTCGTTCTTTTCCCCCTTGATAAACTACAAACCGTAATAGATTGGCGAGCTTTAAAATACTATCAGGGGCCTGTTCAGAGCTAGTTATCGTTAATGAGTACACATTATTGAGAGTATTAAATAGAAAGTGTGGGTTGATTTGCTGTTGTAACCATTTTAATTCAGCTTGTGCTTTTTCTTGTTCTAGTTTAGCAATTGAGACTTCCTGTTTTTGCCATTTAAACGCTAAGATAAATGGAGAGCTGAAAAATATAATCGCAAATGCCACCTGATAATTCGCTATATCTAAAACATCTTGATTACCGCTTGGTAGTAGTGTGAATTCGCCTGAGTTAATAGGAAGAGTTAATGTTAGACAACTTAGGATAGGCGTCATACACCCCATAACTAGGATGGTAAGCCAAAGATAATTCCATACACCATATTTAGCCATAATACGGTTAATTAGAACATTGTGGTTGACCCAATAGATACAATAGAAGCTGGAATAAGTTAAAAATATCTGAATGAAGTAAATTAAAAAAACAAAGATGTGTTCTAAGTTTCTTATCAAATCAATCTCTACCGGAATAGGCTGATTTTGCATAGGGCTATCAATAGAGTTAAAAATGGCAGCCCAAAATGCACTGAAAGTAAACATAATACCGAGAATAATATTGTCTAATGTAAAATAGGTTTTTATATTCTTCACTTTAATAACTTGTAAGTTAGTACTCGACTTCGATACACACTACGCATAAGCAAGCGCCTGTTTTATCTGACTGAATCTTTATCAAGCAAACATTGACATTTACTTTGATCTTTAAAAGTAGAAAAAAGAGCATACAAAAAATCTACACTATTTCATTTTTTCAATGACAAACGGTTCATATTTGATGATGAATGCAAAGTATCCCGTGTCTAAAGGAGTTTTCTCTCCCTTATCATCATAATCATTGCATACATCATTTGTTGGTAGCCTAGCTCTCTATTCTCCTTAAAGCTATTCAAAACTTATAGAAAAAAGGATTCACGATGTTAACTCTATCAAATCTCAACAAAAGCTATTCCACTCAAAGCGGGCGACCAATCAAAGCACTGAACGATATTTCACTTCAAATGGATAAAGGAATGTTCGGTCTACTTGGGCCAAACGGCGCGGGCAAATCCAGCTTAATGAGAACACTCGCTACATTGCAAAGTCCAGATTCAGGTGCTGTGATATTCAATGGTAAAAATATTCTCCATCACCCCAAGTACATGCGTTCCAAGCTCGGTTATCTACCTCAAGATTTTGGAGTTTACCCGGGGGTTTCAGCGTACGATTTGATGAACTATATCGCCAAGCTTAAAGGAATGAATAAGGCTAGCCAACGCCACGACCAAATTTTAACTCTACTTGATGAAGTCAATTTAAGCGAACACAAAGGCAATGCTGTAAATAGTTTTTCAGGTGGAATGAAACAACGTTTTGGGATTGCACAGGCACTCCTTAATGAACCTGAGATTCTTATTGTAGATGAACCCACGGCAGGACTGGACCCTGAAGAACGGAATCGCTTTCATAATATTCTCGCTGAAATCAGTAATGAGAAGCTTGTCATACTCTCGACTCACATTGTAGAGGATATAAGTAACCTATGCAGTGAGATGGCGATACTTCAAAGTGGTACGGTTATAAAGCATGGTAAACCAAAGCATTTGATAGAGGAAATCAACAACAAAATTTGGGCGGTACAAGCGACGGAAAAGCAAATTATAGAAAAAGGTTATGAGGTAGAAGTCATAAGTCAAAAACTCACCTCTGGTATCATGAGTACCCATGTTTATTGCGACACTAAGCCTGATACACAGTTTTATCCCGTTAAGCCGGATCTGGAAGACGCTTATTTTACTGCGTTGAAGAAAAACGGCCCCATTTGTTTATCGATAAATTAGGGGGGAAGTCATGTATACAATTCTAGTCAGCGAGTTTAAGCTACAAATACTCCGCTATAGTTCTTCATTAGCCATCATAGTTTCGTTTCTGTTTGGTGTATTCCTGATCAACAACCAAACACCCGATGTTGATATCATGGTTAGTGGGCCTTTCTTCATCATTAAAACCTTTGCGCTACAATTATTAATAATCCCAGGAGTCATTGCCATGTTTGCTCACAGGGCAAGCATACGTGACTTTGAGCATAACATGGATGGTTTAGTCTATTCATCAACGACTCGCATATACACCCTAATAGCTGTTAGGTTACTTGTTCTAATTTTACTTAATTGCTTTGTGTTTTTTGCCTTTGGTCTAGGGCTAATTACAGGTTTGGCTCACGATCCCGAAGCATCCCTATCGCTCGGATTCCAGACCTTGTCCTGGATACTAGTAATGTTAGTGCTGCCGAATACTGTTTTAATATCGACGGTGTTATTCGTTATCGGTCTTCGTTCAAAGCACAGCATCCATATCTACATAGCAGCATTGGCCATATTTTTCGCATATCAGTTCGTACTTATGGCTGTTGGTTCTCCATTAATGGCTAGTAATATCTCGCCGAATAAGACATTAGTAACATTGTATATGTGGTTAGACCCATACGGACTAGGACTCTATTTTGAGCATGTAAAAGAGTGGTCGATAGAACAAAAGAATGAAATGATTCCTGGTTTTTCAGCACCAATGATTATGAATCGGTTAGTATTTTTCTCTACTACGATTTTGGTCGCGCATTTCGGAATAAAAAACCACTTACAAGAGAAGATTACTTCACTACTCCCTGCATCAATAAGTTTCGAAAAGGCAAAACTAGGCTTAACCAATCTATTTGCTCCAATTGTCTATTTGATTAGCAAGCCTATAGGTTTATTTCGTCTAAAGTTGAGCCAAACTCTTCCTTATTCTCCAATGCTTATTATTACGTCAATGGCGTGGCAGTTAACCATAAAGACGAAAACATTTTTATTGCTAAACGCTTTATTACTACTCGTCATCTTTAGTGAGGTGTATTTTGGTTATACAAACCTTGAAACATTAGGAACGCAGGCGGTACCAACAACATTGATAACAGTAAACCGTTATTTAGGCGACATTTTGCCGCAGTTTTGTGGTCTTTTCATCGTTTTGTTGTGCTCTGAACTGTGTTGGCGGGACTCATCATCTAAGATAAAACAAATCGTAGACTGCACCCCGGTAAGCAATCGCGCATTGTTTTTTGGTCGCATGTTAGCTGTCAGTGCCGTTCCTATATTCTTTGTAACTGTTGTCATTGCGGTATCACTCGCTACTCAGACTATTTTTGGTGGTAAAATAAACCTGTATCCTTACTTGTTGCTCTATCCTTATGTAGTATTGCCTTTGATAATATTAGGCGTAGCATGTATTGTTATAAACCATCTAAGTCCAAACAAATACTGGGCTCTCAGCCTTACTATGTTCTGGTATCTTTGGACACAGACTACCTTTCCCTCGTCCTTAGGTCTCGAACACCCCCTCTGGGCATTAGGCTTAACTAATTCGTTTGTATACTCTGATCTCACTCAATTTGAAGGTCAACTTCTCTTGTTTTGGGACACAAACCTACTTCGGGGGGCAGTGGTTCTTTTCGGTTGTATAGTTTGTCTAAAGTTATCATTTTTTCGCGAGAATATGCTTAACAATAGATCATTCCGTGCCCGCCGAAGAATGCTTATGACCACTGGCGCTCTCATAGTCGTCTGTACAATAGCTAACCTTCTACTACAAACTCATTATTTCGGGAGCTATCAATCATCCCAGCAGCGCCATCAATGGAAAGCAGACTATGAGGCTCGTTATAAACACCTGCAGAACATGACCTCACTACGTCAAACAGCAGTTAACATGAATATAGATGTGCACCCTGAAAAAGGAGAATTATCTATTGAAGGTGAATATAAGCTTGAAAACACCTACGATGTGCCAGTATCTGAGCTTTTCTTTAATACGCCCAAACCCTTTATATTTGAAGAGGTAGTGGTTGAAAATGGACTATTGAAAGAATTTGACGCCAAATTCGATTCATACTTATATCGTTTTTCAACGCCTGTAAACCCGGGAGAAACAGTCAATCTACGGTTCAAAGCCAGGCTCGACTCCTCCGGATATGAAAAAGTAGAATCAGATAAGATTATTACTAACAACTATGTTTATATTAGGCTGCTAAGGTATTTGCCGTGGATTGGTTACGTATCTCAATACGAGTTAAAAGACAACAACCTACGCAGACAGTTCGGGTTAGCTCCAACTACAGATATGAAACTTGAACACCAGCTAGAGCAGGCCAGACATGGTATCTCACCTCAGTACAATAGCGTGGAGTTTGAAGCAACGATAACCACGTCTGATTCGCATACAGTTATTGCCCCTGGAGAATTAATTGCTTCATGGGAAAAAGAGGGGAGGCGGGGATTCCGTTTTAAGTCGCGCGAAGCAATTCCAAACTTAATTCATTTCATTTCTACTAATATGCCGCGCGTCACTAAAAGCATTGGGGACACCAATGTAAATGTACTTTTCCCTACAGGCAAAAGGGCGCATGGTGAAAAGCACTTGGAGGCGATACTTGATGCAATAACGTATGGGAACAAACACTTCGGTCATTATGAGTTCTCGCAATTTAATTTAGTGCCAAGTCCAGTTGTCATGTCATCATTAGGCTATGCGTTACCCCAAACGGTATTTATTGGTGAAGCCGTCGGATTCCACGTTGATTTTAATAACTCTGATGGTTTCGACAATCTATATCGCCGAACTGTCCATGAAGTCTCTCACCAATGGTGGGGGTACCACTTAAATATTGGAGATATTGAAGGTTCTGGCGTGCTAGCTGAAACATTGGCAAAATATACTGAGCTAGTCCTATTACGAAAAAAATATGGTAAAGAGTACGTCAAACGCCTAGTGGCCTTTGAACAAGAGCGATATTTTGAGGGACGCAGCAGGGATGTGATAGAAGAGTTGCCGCTCTATCTCGCTGACAGCGCATACTTAATCTATTCAAAAGGCAGCGCAGCTATGCATGCGATATTAGAGTTACTTGGCGAAGAGAAAATAAATCAGGCTCTTAGTGACCTGCTTCGTAACCATAGGAACCCCGCAACGCCAGCCACTACTAAAGATTTAATACACTACCTTAGCCAGGTAGCGACCGAAGATGAACGCGTAATAATAGATATGTGGTTCAAGGAAATACAGGTTAACGATCTTGAGATTGAAAACGTTTCGATCACGCCATTGCACGAAAGATATAAAGCTAACATATGTGTCCGTGATCTTAAAAAAAACACAAACTCATTTCACCTGACGGCATATGACTTTAACGAAGATGTTATCGGAATAAGAACGTTTCCCAAAAAACGATTAGATAGTTCTTGTGTGAACTGGGTCTTAACGTCATCACCAAAACGCTTTGAAATAGACGCGAATTTATTACACCTTGATAGCAACCGCGATAATAATAAATACGAGGTACCGCAAATATGAGTAGATCCGATAAAAAACCTATACTGGTCGCTTTGCGAGAGTTTTTTGCTTTTTTGTTAACTTTTTACTTTGTCACCTTTAATGGCTATGCAAACACTATTGGTGAGAGCAAAGGTATTGATAGACAGGTTTACGAAAAAGCGATTCATGCGCTTATTCAAGGCGATCGAAAGTTAGCAGAGAAGATCATTGAAGATAATTATATGGCTCAACCCCAGGTACTTTCAGAGCTTGAGATTATTCTTCTCCTGGAACAAGGAGAGATTGACACCGTCATTGATAAGCTTGAGCAATATGAAAGTGATTACGCGGAACTTGCTAAAACCTTTAGCTTTACAGCTAAAGTCTGGCGTAGTGTAGGGCATAAAGTAAGTGTTTTTAGGAAACGAGCATTTTACAAACGAGCTTTGAAGGCGAAAGTTAGGGCCGGAAATCTTGAGCCAGAAAATCCCTACTTTCTAACGTTAAAAGCATCAGCTGTAGGTCACGATGATGGCCTTGCTAGTCTTGGGGAAACTCAACTGACAGTGACAAACAAGATCATTTCATTAGATAAAAAATGGGGACTGATAGCACAAATTAACTATGCTCAGAACACCGACGACATTGCTACAGGCAAAGCATTGGCTCAAAGAGCTGCGGCTGAACTCCCTCAGGATTTCGACATACATGAGCGTGTCGCTCAATACTACTGGACGATTGGAATAAGAGAAAAAGCGCAGCAACACTTTCTTATCGCCTGTCGTCATCCTCCTGAAGACTCGTGGCATAACAAAATAGCTTGGTCAGACACGTGCTATCAAGTTGCTCAGTTTGCCCATCGATATGCCATGAGGAGTGACCTTGGGGTTGAGGCACTAAATATTTTGCTGAGTCGCTACACCTTGCCTACACGAACGAATTTAGATTTAGTGGTTATGTTATCAAAACTAACTAATTCGGCGCTTCCCGATAGTGCAGTAACAATATTGCATCATATAGCTGAAAGCTCAGAAAATAAAAAAATGATTGAAGTTGCAAACAATCTGTTAAAGGTTCACTAAAAATTCACGCCTAATGAATATTTTAATCAACCGTCATATATTGATAATTATTTCTTACTTGAAAGTATTTCATAGTAAAGATGATAGTTTGATGGTGTGAATCAAAAACTATATTTTAACCTTCTGCCATGGAGATCACGTTGATAGTTTGGTAGCAGAATGCGCTCATTCTCTATCGGTTAATCAACGTGGTCCTCCTTCTCGCTGTTAACGCCGCTCTCTGGAGGGTATTTACCCATATCATGCTGCTTAGCTGTCTTATCAACCGTATCTGTTTCGTAACAGAAGACCGTTATTTAAAGATGCCTAATGCAGGTGGAAGAGGGGGCGAGATACATTAACATGTATTTTTTCGTTATTTAGTACCGACTTTAATCATTTTTTTGTTCAATCATTGCGCACTAAACTTGGTCTTGTCAGAACTAGTGAATGAGGTTACTTGTGACTACGATAGAGTTTTTTCATGACGCAGTGTGTGGATGGTGTTATTTACTCTCGCCCAGACTGCGTAAAATTGCCGCAAAATATCCGGTGAAAATTGTGCACCGCGCTTTTGTGCTGCAGCGCGATGAGCAGGACATGATTGCGCGTTTTGGTTCGATGGCACAAGCCAAGCGAGAAATATTACAACATTGGGAGCAATGCCAGAGATTTGCTGAACATCCGAAACTAATCAATATAGAAGGCATGCGGGCAGCCCCATTTGATTATCCTACCGGTTATCTAGCAGCGCTTTATGCAAAAGCGGCCGAACAGATTGGTGGTCAACAAGCACATTGGGATTTTTTTGATGCCGTACAATGTGCACACTTATATGAAGCAAGGAATATTGCCGATGTACAAGTGCTCGACGAAATTGCCAAAGCACAAAGCTTTGAGTACGCAGAATTGTTAGCAATTTTGTACTCCCCAGAAATTAAACAAGCTGTTCTAAAAGACAACTTGCGGTCTGATAGCTTCGGGATTCGCTCAATTCCTTCCATAGTTATTAACGGCGTAAGAGTTGTTTCACAAACGCTATCACTTGACCAACTTGAGCAACTTGTAGCAACACATGTTGATAGTGAATTATTGGAGGAGAAGTTATGAGTATTCTCTTTAGTGGATTAATAGCAGTTACTTTGCAAGCTGTATCGGGTCAACAACTTGTGGGCACCAGTCCATGGGGCGAGCATGACGAAATCGGTCGCCTCAATATGATGACGCCGGAAAGCCAAGCGGCGGTCATGGCGAACATTGATGCCCGAAACGTTTACGACCTGTCAGTCGAATACTTTGTCGGTATGCCGAGCTGGCAAGCTGCTGGTGACCCACACTACCAATTCTGGATGACCCATACCCCGCGTGGCGCAGTGGTTGATAACGTGCTGGGTATGGGCGAACAAATCAATCAGCATGTTAGCTACTCGGGTAGTGCTGTATCTATGTATACCCACACCGGAACGCACATTGATGCCTTCAGTCACTTTGGTTTGGATGGTGAGATCTACAACCATTTCAGCGCTGATGAACACCTTGGTGACAAGGGTTGGCAACGCAGTGGTGCGGAAACCATTCCTCCGTTGGTAGCCCGTGGTGTGCTCATTGACTTACCTAAAGCAAAAGGCCTCGACATGCTGCCCGACAACTACCGAGTAACAGTTGCAGATATTGAGCAGGCGCTTGAACAGCAGCAGGTAGAATTACAGCCGGGCGATGTCGTTCTATTGCGCACTGGACGCATGCAAAATTACGAGCAAGCAGCGCAATTCATGGCCAACTCACCAGGCTTAGGTATGGCAGCAGCCACCTATTTAGCCGAAGAGGGTGAGGCGATGATTATCGGTGCCGATAATCTCAGTTTTGAGGCGTTTCCGTCAGAAGTCAAAGGCAACTATGTGCCGGTTCACACGTACCTGTTGACCCAAGTAGGCGTGCCTATTATGGAGTTGGTGAATCTGGAAAAACTTGCTGCCGCGGAAGTTTATGAGTTCGCTTTTGTCGGCGGTTCGTTAAAGCTACGTGGCGCTGATGCAGCACCGCTGCGCCCACTCGCCTTCCCATTCAAATCGTCTACTACAGATACTAACGAGGATTAAGTCATGGCTATTTTAGAAGCATTGAACTGGCGTTATGCCGTACGTGAATTTAGTGATACGCAATTATCCGAAGAAACCGTGGCAGAACTTGTTGAAGCCGCTCGCTTAAGCCCTTCTGCTTATGGTTTGCAACCCTATAAGCTGCTGGTGGTTAAGTCGCCAGAAGTAAAAAACGAGCTGCTTCCATATGCGATGGGGCAAACCAAAGTCCGTGATTGTTCGCATCTGTTTATTTTAACCGTGAATACCACAATTGATGCAGACTTCATTGAACAGCACTTTGCGCATGTAGAGCGCGAGCGCGGTCTTGAAGTAGGAGCATTGGCTGGCTTCACGCAACACGTCAAAGACGTGATGTTGTCTATGTCTGCTGAGCAGCTTCAGCAATGGGCCGAGAATCAAGTGCATATTGCACTCGGCAACTTATTAACCACCGCTGCCTTGAAACAAGTCGATGCATGCCCGATGGCAGGCTTCGAAAACCAAGGTTTTGATGAGGTACTAGGGCTTGCGGAGCTGGGGCTCAGAAGTGCGGTTATTTGCGCTTTGGGCGAACGTGCGGAGACTGATGTGAGCAGCGCTGAACGCAAAGTGCGTCTGCCGGTTAACGATTTTAGTTTGGAGATCTAGGTCATGTTATTGCTAATGGCGTTGTTCGCTGGCGCCCTCATTGCACTGCAAGCGGGAATCAATAGTCAGCTAGGTGTGTTGCTGAAAAACTCGCTGATGGCCACCGTGGTTGCGTTTGCTTTGAGTGTTTTGGTCAGCGGTCTAGCGCTCATTAGCTTTACCAGTCAATGGCCCAACTGGAGTGAGGTGCGTGCGGTGCCTTGGTACCTATGGTTCGGCGGGGTAATGAGTGCGACTGGCGTGGGTCTGTTTTACTTCTTGATCCCCAAAATGGGCGTGGGAGCGATGATGTCCTACGCACTTACCGGACAACTCGTTCTCGCCGTGGTGGCAAGTCACTTTGGTTGGTTTGGCTTACCGCAAGTGCCGTTGAATCAAACCAAGTTGATTGGGTTAAGCGCGATGGTCGTTGGCCTTGTCTTATTAAATAGGTAATCAAATGAATACTTACCTTACGAAAAACTACATGAACTTGCTCGATCTTTGGCGTTGTTATGGTGCTAATGAGCAAAACGGTTTATGGTTTTCAACCGGTTGGCCCAACCGCGTTTGGCACGATTCGTTGTCGGCTGAGTCAACACTGCGAAGCCTGCAGCAAAACCAGCTAAACTCAAAGCAGCAGTTGGTATTGAGAACCGCACCAGAAAAGGGTCCGAAAGGGTTGCAAGCAGACGTCAGTCTAACCTTGATGCATTTAATGCTCTCGCAGCAACACCAAGAGCTTGCTGAGGGAACGGACCTGGAGCTACTGGATAGTAACGATGAGGCCGAAATTGGCGCTTTCATGCGAATGTGCAGCGAAGGTTTTGGCTACCCAATGGAAGTTGCTCCTTTGCAACGGGCCGCTCATGCAGACGGTGTAAAATTAGGCTTTTTGCGTGTGCATGGCGAGCGCGTGGCGACGGTGCTTCTTTATCAGCAGGGCACAACCATAGGAGTCTTCCAAGTGGCCGTGCCTGCTGCTTTCAGAGGTAAAGGGTATGCGACTGAGGTGATGCTGCATTGCATACAGTGGGCGCAAGAGCAGGGCGCAGAAGTCATGACCTTGCAGGCTTCTGAAATGGGGCTCAATCTCTATCGGCGTTTGGGCTTTCAGGAGACAGGTACGATAACCTTTTGGAGGAAGTAATGCACCGTATATCCTTAGAGCAGTGGCGTATGTTTATTGCTGTCGTTGATAATGGTGGCTTTGCACAAGCCGGGGATGCGCTTTATAAAACGCAGTCAACGATAAGCCATAGCATCAAAAAGCTCGAGCACACAGTAGGTAAGCCTCTGTTTGAGGTGGTAGGGCGAAAAGCGGTACTGACTCCATATGGTGAAAGCCTGTTGGCAGCAGCGCGTACTCTGGTTAGTCATGCCGACGCGCTTGAGCATGACGCGATTTCACAGCACAGCGAAATCCGTAGTACGTTTAATCTCGCTGTTGATATTTTATTTCCTGCCCCGCAGCTATGGCGAGCGTTATCACGACTTGCCGCCGACTTCCCTGAACTCAATATTCAACTCCATGAAACTGCGCTCTCACGCTGTGGTGAGTTGCTAGATGATGGCACGGTTGATGTAGGTATCGCGAGTTCCATTCCCAAAGGTTACGTCTCACAACTTGCGACCACCGTCGATCTTTGCGCTGTTGCGCATAAAGATCACAGAATGGCTGGAGATAAAAAACATTCACTTCAAGAGCTAGAGCAACATCGTCAGCTCGTGGTTCGCGATGCTGGGTTGCGAGGTAACGTCAACTCAGGCTGGTTGGGAGCTGTGAGTCGGTTAACGGTCAGTAATTTCGAACAGTCCTGGCAGGGGGTTCAGCACAAAGCTGGCTTTGCTTGGCTACCAATATGGTTCTTAGAGCATAAAAATGACACTGACGTCGTCCAACTCAACCTTGATAACGGGCATATGCGCACGGTCGCGTTACAGCTGGCTGTACGCCCTGAGCTTGCTTCCAGCAAGGTAGTCAAAGCATTTACAAGTTATTTAACTGAAGAGCTAAAAGATGAGTAGTAAAATTTCGCGCTGGCAAGGCGCGGGCCTGGTTGCCACAACGCTATTAGGCACCGGCGTTTTTATTTTGCCGCAGCTGACCGTTGCCAGTTCGGGCAACGACAGTGCTACAGTTTGGCTGCTCCTGACCATGATGATCATTCCCGTGGCGCTGGTGATGGGCAAACTCGCCGCGAACTTCCCGCATGCTGGAGGCCCCGCGCATTACGTCGAAAAGGCTTTTGGGACACGATTGGGTCTTAGTTTAGGGCTCCTATTTATTTGCGTGGTGCCATTCGGAGCACCTGCTGCCATGCTGATCACTTTTGCGTTCTTCACCGGCCTTACCGGGATTACTGGGCCTTCATTATTGCTATGCGAGTTAGTCACGCTGATCGGTTTGTTTCTAATGAATCGGCGAGGATTAAAGTTATCCGCCGTTGTACAGCTCGGTATCACGCTAGCGGTGGTTGCGCTTATCCTCGCTCTTATTTTAACACCGACAGAGCAAGCAGCTTCGCTATGGCAGCCACAGGTTCCGGAGTTGGGGGCGCTATTAAAAGGAGTTGGCATCGCTTTCTGGAGCTTCCTTGGACTTGAGGCGATTACTCATCTTGCCGAGGACTTTCGTCGGCCCCAGCGGGATGTTATGCCGGCAATGGTTTACGGATGCCTACTGGTAGGTGGCATCTATGTGACGACAACCGTTCTGTTATTACTTTATCCGAGCGTGGCAGACGTCGCGATAATGGGTGTTGCCGAGTTGAAGTTGGGCAAAGCAGGAGCAGCGCTTATCGGTATACTTGGTGTTGCTGGTGGCTTGGCTACGGTCAATGTCTATCTCGCAAGCCTCTTGCGTTTGCTGGCAAGCTTTGCGGAGCAAGGAGTCCTTCCTGCTGCGTTGGGCAGAAAAAATAAGCACGGCATGCCAACCTGGGCCATAACTTTTATTTTGTCGATCATCGCCGTCATGCTCGTTCTTACCTTTGTTACCAGACTTGATTTGGAGGCTTTGATTACGGCCACAAATGGCGTGTTTGTGCTTATTTATATCGCCACAATGTTCGCAGCATGCCGTTTATTAGCCAAAAAGTATCGTTTGCTGGTTGGTATTGGTTTGCTTTTGCTCACGGGCATTATGTGGAGTATCGGGGTGCAAATGCTTTATGCAGTAACTTGTTTGTTCGCCGTAGCTTGTGGACTAACAGTACGCGAATGGCATGCGGCACATCGTAGGAAGATTTTATGATTAAAGTGGGAATCATCTATTTTAGTGCGACGGGCGCGACCGAAACCTTAGCTCAGCAAATTGAACAAGGCGCTCTTGCTTTTGATGACGTTGAAGTTGTGCGTTTTCGCATTGACAAAAGTCAGCTCGTTGATGGGCGTTTTGTTGATCAAGACACGCTCACTCAGCTTGGTGAGTGCGATGCCATCATATTTGGCTCGCCCACCTATATGGGTGGCGTTGCGAGTCAGTTTAAAGCCTTTGCTGATGCCACCAGCGAATTATGGTGTGAACAATTGTGGGCGAATAAATTAGCTGCTGGCTTTACCTGCGGTAGTGCGCCCAATGGCGATCAATCTGGCACTCTTCATTATATGTTCACGCTCGCCTGTCAGCAGGGCATGCTGTGGTTCAGCATTGACGCGGCGCATGGCTACACCAAGCAAAACGTTAATCGCCTAGGTAGTCAGCTTGGCGTGGTCGCGCACGTGAATGGCGAAGGTGTGCATGAAACCGATAAAGCTACTGCAAGCTATTTAGGGCAGCGGTCTTGGCAAAAAAATTCAATGAACGAAACCCTTCCAAACTGCAACTACAGGAACTAGCCAACAATGAGCCTAAAGGTAACTAAGAACTACTTGTGCCATGAGAGCACTTTAGGAAAAAGCGGTCGCATGCTGAACATTTTAATGTTGGTTATCGCTATCTTTTTAGTCACCGCACAGAATGCCATAGCGCATGACCATGACACTGAAAAGGACTTCGCCATCAAGGTGTCAGACCTTGGACAGGGGCTCTTCGAGCTTAGAAACGATAGGAGTGGCAATATAGCAGTTTTGGTAGGCGACGAAGGGGTTTTGATGGTCGATACCCAGATGGAGCACTTGGTAGAGCTTATTGATGACACGCAACGAGAGTTGTCAGATAATCGCGATGTTGATTTGATTATCAATACACACTTTCATCGCGATCATGTCAGAGGCAATGCGTACTTCAAAGCGCGCGGGTCGGTCGTCGTAGCGCATAACAATGTGACGCAATACATGCAAAATCCAGTTCCCTTACGGGTACTAGGCAGAGATGCGCCGAGTTTTACTAAAGAGTATTTGCCAACGGTAAGCCTAAACGGCGGCGCATTAATAAAAATGAATGGCCAGGAAGTCACGCTCTATCACTTCCCCAATGCCCACACCAATAGCGACCTTTTGGTTGTCTTTAAAGAAGTCAACGTAGTCCATGCAGGCGACTTGTTTGTGACTGGGCGCTTTCCATTTATCGATATTGATAACGGAGGTTCGGTCGCGGGAACTATCGCAGCGCTGGAAGCCATTATGGGCGTTAGTAATCAGGATACTCAAATCATTGCTGGACATGGCCCGACAGCAACACGCAATGATGTGGCTGCGAGCATTCAAATGCTGCGTGAAACGCACCTTATCGTTAAGCGCCTTGTCGAAAAGGGGCTATCACTTGATGCCATTATCACTTTGGATCCGTTAAGAGATTACTCGGAGCAATGGCAGTGGGAATTTATAGACGCCAAGAGGATGGTGACGATTCATTATTACGATATAGCTGGAAAGTTAAACTGAAGCACGAATGATGTTCGCAATGATGTCCAACAAAAAGTAAGTGGGAGCCAAACATGAGAATAATGGGCAAGGTACAGTGCTTTCTGTCCGTAACAGTCGGCGTGCTAATGAGCTCCAGTGTAGCGACACAGCAAATGATAGTAGCGCATGACCACACCGCAAATGACCAATTTGGTTATAGTGTTGCCATCCATGGTAAGACTCTTCTCGTAGGTGCTCACAAAGCGGACATTAATGGCCAGGAAGATGCTGGCGCTGCTTACGTTTATGGATTGGATAAGGGGCGCTGGAACCTACAAGGTAAGCTAATAGCGACGCCACATTTTGCTGAAGATACCCTAGGAGGTAGCGTCGCCTTACACGATGATTTTGCGATACTAGGTGCGATGAGACGAGATCAGAATGGAAAGGATTCAGGGGCAGTTGTGGTGTTTCAACGCCACATGGATAGTTGGCAGCAAATGGATATCTTCGCAGGCCCAGACACGCAAGAGGGTGATGGCTTTGGACAAAGTATTGCGGTCACCGAAGACTATCTTGTAATCGGTGCTCCACGACATGATGCTAAAGGACTTGATGCTGGCGCGGTTTATGTCTATCGGAAAGTGTCTGACACCTGGCAATACCAAGCAAAAGTAGTCGGAAGTGACAGTGCCGCCGGTGATTTATTTGGTATTAGTGTTGCGATTGATGAGCAAACCCTGGTTGTCGGCGCAGACTTGCATGATGAAGGCGCTGACGATGCCGGCGCGACTTATGTCTTTGTGCTGGAACAGCAACAATGGAAACAACAAGCGAAATTAGTCGCTTCAGACCCAGGCCCCAGTGACATTTTTGGTGTTAGAGTTGCGATAGCAAAAGATACGATACTCGTTTCTGCCAGACGTGACGATATCGATGGCGTAGGGAAAAACGCCGGTTCCGTTTATGTTTTCATGCGCGACGACGATTCCTGGAAGCAGCATTCAAAGTTGCTAGCACCGGATGGGAATGCTGATGATCGATTCGGTCGCGGTGTTGCAGTCAACGGGCATACTGCACTTATTAGCGCTATGCACCACGATGAGAATGGCACTGACTCGGGTGCAGTGTACGTATATACACGGAACACAGATGGCTGGTCTTTGACCTCGCAGCTATTTGCTCATAATGCCATGCCGGGAGATAGGTTTGGCTGGAATATTGCGCTCTCTAAGCATACCGCTGCTATCGCAACGCCCCATCGTGATAGTGTTGGTGGCGCGGTATACATTGAAGATTTGGGTGAGGCCACTACTCTTTCTCAATAAACTCGACTTCACCTTGCTCCACGAACTCCGTATCTCCAACCCACCAAATAGCTAAAGCTGCGGCGGTTAAGGCAACTAAAACCAGAATGATGAGTTGCCTTGTCGTCGCTTTAGAAAGCCAGTTTTCTGATTTTTCTGTTTTGACCGCAGAGGGTTGAGCCAATTTAGGTTGAACCAGCAAAACATATCCTTTACGCGGAATCGTTTTAATAAACGTTGGCTGCCTTGAAGTATCTCCAAAAATTTGCCTTATTTTTGAAATTGCTTGCGTAAGCGACTCATCACTTACATAGGCATGGTCCGAAATTTCACTTAGCAAATCAGCACGCCCAACGACATTACCAGCCTTCTGTGCAAGCTTCACAATTACTCGCATCAACCGAGGCTCCACAGAAAAAGATGTTGGGCCACGGGTGACGGTATTCTGATTTGCGTCAACTGTTAGCTCTCCGAGCATAAATGTCGATGTGATGCTGATGGCGTCGGTCTGAACAATCATAATTAATGTTTCTCAACCTTTTTCGTCAGGTTTCTTTAGTTCTTCATGCCTAAGGTTATCACTCCAACTAGTAAACAGGTATGAGGAAATAACCCTATGAAAAAATTATATATTTGCATTGCGTTTATTATACTACAGTTTTCGCTTTCCCTTAACTCATTAGCCAGTCCTCCGGAGGCTCAAGCGCATTCTTTTTTGCGATTTGAGAGGTTTGAAGCCGCAATAAAACCTTATGTTGAAAAAGGCTTTAAAGGGAATATTATCGTCGCGACTAAGCAGGGCTCCATTTTTAGCAAGTCAATTGGGCAAGCTATCGCAGGCAAGGCAAATTATACACCATCCACTGCTGTAGACATCGCTTCTGTTTCGAAACAATTCACTGCAGCGGCTATCATGAAGCTGGTCGAGCTAGGTAAGCTCGACACGTCACATTCTATCTCTCGCTATATCAAAGGTGTACCTAGTGATAAGGCGAATATTACGATCCACCACTTGCTAACACATAGCGCTGGCTTTAAGCGCGACGTGGGACGAGATGAAGAACGTATTTCCAGAGATGACTATGAACAAAAAGCAATGGCGTCTGAGTTGGCATTCGGTGTTGGTGAACAATACCACTATTCAAATATTGGCTATAGCTTGCTGGCGATAATTGTAGAGAAGGTTTCAGGACAAGGCTTCGAGGATTTCCTCTTTGAAAACCTACTAGAGCCGGCAGGTATGTTTGCGACAGGCTATTCACGTCCTGATTGGTCACAACGAACTATTCCGGAAGTAACACGACTCTATAAGGGCTATCGTCAACCTCTCGAATTGTTTAACGACTTGGAAGGTGAGTATTGGAACATGATGGGGTCGGGCGGCATTATTTCTACCGCAGAAGACATGGTGAAATGGCACCTAGCTTTATTAAAGGGAAAGGTTCTATCAGCAGCATCACAACAGCAAATGTTCAGCCCGCACGTTGCTGAGTATGATGACGGTTACTTTTATGGTTACGGCTGGTCTGTTGTTCCGTTTGCAGATAAAGAAAACCTAGTTTGGCACAACGGTATGAGCTTTTTCGGAAAAGCTGAATATTGGCGTTTACCGGAGCAAGGTCTCATGATCTTTGTGGCCTCTCACGAAGGAGACGTCGAGCCTTGGTCTATCGCCAACGCTTTATACCAAACCCTATATAAATAAAATAATCTTGAGGCGCAATGCACCACCTGGATCACGCCACGTGGTGCATTGTGAGCTTAAACGTAGTGAGTTTAGTCTTGCTTTAGGTATTCCAAGCTACCATTCATCAAGGTGACTTCTCCAGCTTCGGATACTGACAGCTTAATAGGGCGACGCAGTGAGCCGAGATTGACGACATAGCCTCCCTCTTCTTTTTCATTTGCGTACAAAGGCCCTTTTAATACGCCGTTACTTAACCAAACTTGGTTGTCTTTCTCAGCGAGAGTGATTGCCGGCCAGCCGTCGGTATTTATATAAGTGCCCAGCTGATCTTGCCATTCTGTCGTATAGCTCACTCGAGATGAAGGGGCGAGGGAATTTGCTTGTTCACGCGCAATACTTTTTTCTACGTCCTGCATTTCTTCCGCATAGCGCGACTGCGCCAATTCAGGGGCGATAACTAAGTTATATGCGAGATTTGCCGCCAGATGAGGAAGCAAATACCCACGTTGATCGTTGAAAAAGGCGATCACTGCCACACCTTGCTCAGGCATAAATGACGCATGAAAGCTCAGTCCAGCGTAGCCGCCAAAACGGGTGAGGATAGTATTATCATGGTAGTTAGCGATGTCCCATGCCAAGCTATAGCCAGTCCGCTCGTAGGTATAGTAGGTTTTTTCTTGACTGGTGGTTGGCGCGTGCAAAGGCGTAAAAAAGTCAGCAGCCGTCGAAAGCTCGTTGCTTTGCTTTAAATTAAACTGCAGCCATTTGGCCATGTCATCTAAGGTCGAAACGCTGCCGCCAGCGGCATGTAAAGTATTATCTGTTTTGAAGAGTCCGGTACGCAAAACCTCGCTATCGGCACCGACCTCGATACTAGGTAAAATAGCGCCTGCAGGATAAGCACTTAATGTTGAGCTGGTGTGATGCATACCAAGCGGCGAAAATAGCTTTTCGTCCATTAACTTCTTCCAGCTCTTTCCGGTTGCGTTTTCCATGGCGCGCGCTGCCAAAATAGGCCCCGTATTGGAGTACCTAAACACACCAGCTGGCGCAACTAGCGTATTTGTATTGAGCGCTTCAATTAGTTCAGCTTCGGTCTCGTAACCAAAAAAGGCAGTTTTAAACGTATGCATAATACTGGTGAAGCCAGCTGTATGGTTGAGCAGCTGAGTGACGGTAATACTATCGCTTGCAATTTTTGGATGAGTTATCTCATCAGCCAAATAGGTTTCAATAGGCGCACTCAGTTGGAACTCACCTTCTGCCGCCAAGACTTGCGCTAAAGTGCCGGTAAAGGCTTTGGTATGTGATGCAATCAAAAATGGCGTATCTGTTGAAAGTCCGTTTTTTCCTGCTTCATTACCTTGGGCGTTAAGCGTGTAGGAATAGCGAAGCCCGCTTTTATTGACAACTGCAAGTAGTAGATCGCCTTTGAGTTGGTGTTTCTGGTAAAGCTGTTCGAGAGTGTTTGGTAACTGCTGATCAAGTCGTTGGAGTGCAGCCTCATCGACGCCATCAGCATTGGCATAAGTACTTATAGATAGTGTTGCCGCGATGGTGGCAGCATAAGCAAATTTTTTCATTGTGTGTTTTCAATTGTTCGTTAATGACTATCTATTAGAAACACCGACAGTACCTTTTGGATGCAAGGATTTAGTTTGCGTCTGCGCGAAGCAGTAAACCGCTAAGCAAGCCAATACTTATGGCACCGAAAATAAGCATCGGTGACTGGCTGATGAAGCTTGCTATGGCGTCCCAGTTTGAGGCTTTTGACATACTAACGAGTAGCGCTGTTGTTAAGGTGGCTCCCGCACCAGCAAACATGAGTATGGGGCGACGGAATTTGCGTTTGTGGGTTACTTTTTCGATGACGTGCGCAACAAAGTTTTCGCCTGAATCTGTTTGCTGGTAGGCAAGTAGCTCGGTGAAGTCTTGCTCGGAGGAATCATTCATGCGGTGCTCCTTGTTTGAGATTCTTTTAACCAGGTGGTTAGTTTCTGTTTGCCTCGATTGATATGCGACTTGACGGTACCTAGCGGATAGTCAGTTACGGTGACGATTTCTTGATGGCTCATACCAGCGCTAAAGGCTAGGGTAATGCAGGTGCGCTCCGGTACTGAAAGTTGTGCCATAAGCTGTTCAACCAAAATTTCATTTTCAGCACTCGCGTGAATCGCTGGGCTAAATGTCTGATCTGTAAGTTCAGATTCTCGCTGATATTGCGCTTTGCGCATTTCATTCAAAAAAGCACGATAGGCTATGCTATGCAACCAGGTACTAAAATTCGCCTCGGCCCGAAACGAAGCCAACTTATCGTAGGCAATTATAAAAACTTGTTGGGCAAGGTCATCAGCGAGTGACCAGTTGCCCTTCGTTAGTCGTCGGAGAAACTGGCGAATGGGCTGCTGATAATTACGTACGAGTGTTGTGAACGCATGTTGGTCATCGTTCAGTAAAACGCGTGTAATTAGGCTTTGGTCATTCATTTTTGCTTAGCAGCGTGACGCCACAAAAGGCCAAGCCGACGAACAGTGGAAAGACGCCAAAAACAGCCCCTACTACGAAGTTCCCGCTGACCAATCCTCCGGCAAAACAGGCGGCGCCAATGGCTGTCAGCAGCAACCCTCTGCGCAAATCACGTTTTGCTTGATCCACATTGGCACCAAGTTGCTGTAATAAAGCTGGCGACAACTCACCACCGTTTTGGAGGTGCTGTTGCAGGGTTGTGTGCAATTGTTGTTTCTCGCGCGCGCCTAAATAAAGGCTTGCAATGATCACGAGTGCTATACAAATAATGCCAATAACAGGTATCCAAAGCTCAGACATAGAAGTTCCTTATAATTTCTAAATAGTCGTCTAGGTATATAGACACGTTGAGGTTCCGCTTTAGATGCACCTTGCATTATAGTTTTAATTTATGTCTTCCACATGGTGAACGGTATAAGTTGCGAACTCGTCGTAACGTTCTAGTTCTTGCAATAGAGATTTGATGTCTTGATGATCTGCGATACCTTATCGCAGATAAGCCATCGCTCGCCAGCTTCTGAGACAACTTGCTGAAGCTTTCATAGAGGCCAATGATTTCGTTGAGTTCAGCAGCAGAACTGCAGACTTTTTGTCCTCTGTTGCCAGGGACATAAATTGTTGAGTCAGGGAACTCAGAAGCTATCTCGCGCAAGGCCGAAATATGCGCAGGCCAGCCGTTGGGGCCCGCATAAATGAGCCAATCGCTGAGCATGTTTCGGTCACGTGTAACATAGCGCCAGAGCTGTTTAACTTCGACTTCCACAATAATAGTTTGTGGGAACTCATGAAATTTTTCAAGTCGCCGAATTGTTTCAGCGGCTAAATTGAAGTAATCGCCTTTATAAAGAGGACTGCTATCGACAAAAAATTCACGAAGAAATGCGCCCAATAAGGGGGTATTCTTCTTTGTGTAGTCTTCCGAGCTCGTTCTCAATCGCGAAAAATAAGTTTAGGCTATTTCCATCCACAGCGTGACGGGCCATAGTGAATTTCGTGTTTTCCGCAACCTCGGAGCTTACGTGATAACGTTGAGCGCGGCTTTTCTAATCTTGGTCGTGACTACGAAGCCTTGTTTTTCTCGCAGCAAGTATGCACTTCGGCCTTTCTCACAATTAAAAAGATGCTGGTTTTTGTGGGCATCCATGCACGCACAACTGCAAAGCCAGCATCGGTGACCTGTTTCAGGTATTCGTCTTTGTTTAACAAACTAATGTAAGGCGCGTGTCTCAACGCTTGCATTATTCTAAGGATCCATCGCACGAATAGAGGTTCATTTTTTAGTAAAGGTGTACTCGACACAAAAATGCCATCGTTTTTCAGAATTCGGTGAACTTCATGTAATGCAACGGTTGGGCTTGGTAACAAGTGCATAATGTTAAGTCCTAACACTGCATCTTTACTGCAAGACTCCAGCTTGAAGTCACCAACTTCTCCGGTTGCAAATGACACATTGTTAGTTCCTGAGGCTTCGGCCTGCTGTTTTGCGATGCCGATCATCGCCGGCGAAATATCGGTCGCAAGCAACTGCTTTACTTTAGGTGCGTGCCGTAGAGCTGTACTCCCCGTACCACAACCGAATTCGAAAACCTCGTCATCAGTGTCCAAAAATTCTTGGGTTATTTGAATCTTCTGCTCATAAATCGCTTCATCTGGCACTGGCTTACGTGCGTACTTGGCCGCTAGCTTGTCCCAGAAGCGAATTGAAAAGGCATTGTGGTTATTCATAAAAGCTGACCCGATATTCATCATTCTTTGCGCGAGTCACGAAAAATAACACTCCACTTTAAATAGGTCTTTTCTTTTCGCTGTTTGCCGGTTATTCAAAAATGTATACTGAGAACATGAATCGATTGAGACAATAACGATGAATTTCGACTGGGAAAACGCAAAAGCTTTCTTAATAACAGCTCAGGTAGGATCATTTACGGCTGCAGCTAGGCAGTTGCGCACGAGTCAGCCTACAGTGGGGCGGCGGGTTTCGGCGTTGGAAGAAAGTCTGGGTATTGTGCTATTTGAGCGTAGCAATAATAGCCTGTTTCTTACGCAACAAGGTGAATCTATTTTCAAAGCCTTACAAGGTATGGAGCAAGTGGCGAATAGCGCGGTTATGATAGCCATAGGAGCAAAAGAGTCGGTTGCAGGCACTGTAACCGTAGCCGTCAGCCAAACAGATGCTTACTTCACAATGCCCCCGCTAATTGCAGAGATAAAAAAACTCGAACCAACAATTCAGATTAGCCTGGAAGTGTCAAACGAAGAAGTAAATCTCCTTCACCGTGATGCCGATATTGCTATTCGAAATTTTAGGCCCACTGAGGAAAATTTAATCATCCGTAAGCTGGGGAACGCGCATGTTAGCATCTTTGGTACGCCGGAACTATGTGCAGCCTTCCGAGCGCGCATCAAAGGTCGAAGTAAAATACCTATAATTGGCTTTCTTAAAACCGAATATTTGACCCAAGTATTAGTCGACAGTGGTATAGCTAAAGAGCAGATTGAATATATATGCCTAAGTGACTTTCAACTTAGTCATATTGAATTTGCAAAGCGAGGACTCGGATTTGTTCTGCTTCCAACTCACCTGCGCTCAGCACTCAACGAGTTTGAGTGCCTGTTTCCTAAGGAGCATTCTGTCTATGATTACAGTCGGTGGTTAGTGTGTCATGCCGAACTTCGGTATAGCCGACGAATACGCTTTGTTTATGACTTTTTGGCGGAGCGTTTATGCCAGTAAGGCTATGCTATTTATTGAAGTAGTGTTACCTGATGAAGTAAGTCTACTTTCAGCTCACTTGCAGCTACTGCTCCAATATCCGAAATAGTATTTGGGGATATAAGAGGCACAACATTGAGCAGTTGGTCTGAGCCACTTTTTATCAAAGCGTTGACTTCGTTCAGCGAAATTGAATTGGGATCTATCAACCTTTCACTTTCAACAACTCTCTCGACATTTGAGCTGCTTGTCTTATTGTTAATATCAGCGTTACCTATTTGAGTATTGGTCTGACCATAAAAGGTTGTTACGCTTATTGAATTAATATCCATGTTACGCCCCCCCATTTTAACAACCGTACTAATCACTTAGAGTAGTGGTGTTATAGCTATGTATATTGTTTTTAATTTCACGTTCCTTCAGATTTTCGCTCAGTCTTTGGGACCTCGTCAGCGTGAACTTTCTTTTCTCGTCTTCTGTGCGCCGTTCTCGGACCGCTTCGATAGTGCTTTCTTTATCAGCGTGCAATACCATCAATTTATCGTGTCGTTCTTTCTCAGATAGCGTCGAGGCATTATTAACAGCTTCTATTTCAGCATCGATTTCTTCTAACTTTTGCCTGTACAGCCCGGTTCTGGCATCCATTACAAGCAGATTTAGCGATGTTGATTGAGATTGCTCTACAGCTTTCTCGTTACCTCGCTTGTCGGTTGTATGACTTGGTTGTTCCGGAATAACTGTCTGCTGTAAGGCATCTGAACCATTCCTAGAGCGCGTGGACGAGACCCGAGAACTGCTTATTCCCTTGCTAAGCTCATTTTCAAACTGCTCGTAAAATTGCTTTAGCATCTTATTTTGATCTGTCCATCCATCATGAGTTACGCGAAACTCAAGGTTGGAATACCTAGCATCCATCAGTTTCTCTATGCCAAGCGCACTCCATTGCTGAGAAGGTGAAAGCGCCTGTTCTTTTAAAGGGCGTTGCTCACCATCTATGTTGATACCCGTACCATAAATGGAATGATGCATTGATAATTGCAAAAAAGCCTTATCAAACTCTGCCATCCCCTCAGTCGCCTTCTCCCACGCATCCTTTACAAACTGTGGTGCATTCACCGGCGGAAAATGAATAGTTTTGGCGAGACCAACCTCAACAATTCCATCATTGTTTAAGTCTACTTTTCCTTGATTATCAGGCTGTGCAAGTAAGTTTCTTGCACCTTCTTCACTAAGAACCGATACGTTTATTGGGTCGGCAAGTGAGTGGGCGTTTTGCAAGATTTTAAGCTCAGCTTTACTAAGGCTACCCAAATAGTCTAGGGCACTGCTTTGGCTCCCTTGTGCCTCCAACAAGAGGTTTGAAAAAGCATTTATATCTTCTTCGCCCATGTTGCGCTGCTTTAATTTTTGTATTGATACATCGCTTAGCTGAATACCTGAAATCATTGTTATTCCCTTTACTTCTAAATTTGCCTCATTCACTTAAATATATAGTGGTGCTGGTCATTTACTAACGCTTTGTTCCTAGCTTTAGGGGCAATTCCAAGTTGATAGAAAAGCGCTCTCAGCTGGTCCAATGTCAATGTCTCACTCATTAACCGTTTCACATTGATCAGCATTGAAGGAACACTTCGTACTCCCAAATTTCTTGCTGCAGCAATATCGTGCTCCACGGCATAAAGGGTCGAATCTAGTTCCATTAACTCTTTAAATTCCTTGCGGGAAAAACCGCGCAGCTCTGCAATGTCAAGCAGCACTTTGATATCTGCTATGTTTTTAGATATTTTCAGGTGCGCATTTTGCACCGCATCGAAATACCTCCATTGCCCCGACTGCCCCTCTATAGCCTCGGCCTTTTTCATTGCTAGCGCGGCGTTAAAACCACTCGGATAAGTAAAGTTAGCCGCTCTCATTCCTTCTATGTTGATTCTACTGGGATTTTCGGCCTGTGACTTACATTGCTGCCAGTGCCATAAAATCTCACTTTTTGCCAATTCAAGAGAACCAAATCTTTTCGCGATCTCATCATTGTTTCGTTGCAAGACGTAAGCACGGTGTACAATAGTTACGTCGTACTCCTTTACCATTTGTCTCAAACGAGGTGAAAGAAGATAACACCACCCACAAACTGCATCATGAAAAAATTCTATTGTTGTCATACTCTCAATTTCCTAATTTTATAGAAAAAAGAGTTTAGATTTATTTCATGACGCTAAAAATGATATAAATCACGCTTTAAGCACGATGAAATTCATAGTTAATTTGGTGTCATTCTGTGTTTAAATAGAATACGAAAAAATCCAATTTAGCTTTACGCTACATTCAACTTATTCGAGCATATCATCGCAAACGCTTAGCTCTCTTAATACGGAAGACTTGATAAGATATTTTTTCATTTCTTGAAGTGTATCAGGCTGTGTTTCTCGATAAATCATGCTAGTTTCAGCCCAACGTTCTCTGTCAGGCCACTGAGCGTATGCAACATAGGTATTCGGTGCTCCTGTTGTATGGAGTCGTGACCCCAAACTCCCCCGCGTTGAGCTTACAAATTCGGTATGCTTTCTCCATGCCTCTCTAAAGCGCTCATCGTTACCATCAGTAATTAGAAACTCGTAAACAACAGTAAACATATCACCTCCTAAACAGTAAAAAGGTTTTTTGTGTTAAACAGACAGGCGCTAGTCTTTAGCAACCTCTGACAATAACAAGGGAGTCTTATCAGAAAAATCTATCCATGGTTTGCCACCCAGTGTTTCCGACCAATCCACTGACTCATCTTGGTATCTCAATACGAATTGTTCTGGCCCATGAGCATAGGCAACAACAAGGCCAAAATTATAAAAGATAAAAACACTCTTAAAAAAACATACAGGCTATCCTAAATTGCCATTAATATGAGAAAAGGTGGCAATTAAAAATTGAAAAATCATTACTTAGAAATAACCACACCAAATAAAAAAAGACCTGTTTGATATAATTACAGTTATATACTTCTGTATCAAACAGGCCGCAAAAAAAGCCTCTTACCTTTTATTTAACTCTTCTTCAATTTCTTTAACTCGATTTTCATAATCCATAAAATCAGGGAATTTTTGAGACATTTCAGCAAACAAAGCCTTTCCTGCCTCTCTGTTTCCACTAAGATAATACGCTTCAGCCAAGCTATCGTAGGTGTTTGGTATTTCAGGGTTTAATTCTTTATTGAGTTCAAACACTGTTAGCGCTTTTTCATGTTCATTTCTTTCAAGTAGCATGTACCCAAGATGGTTAATAGGTTTTATATCGACCGAGTATTTTTCGCTGCTGGTGTTCAGAACTTCACTGGAAATTAATTTAAGTGCATCGCTTTCCGAAGAAGTAGAGGCTTGGTAAAGCACACGACTAAGATTTTTGCGGAGTCGCTCTGGCTTGTGCCCTTCTAGAATATTCTCAATCGCTGAATAAACGCCGTCTATTTCTCTGTGAATATTGTTGTTCGTTAGCATTATAACTGTCCGCTCCTGATCCGGATAAATAGCAAAACCAGATGAAAAACCACGCCAATCTCCCGAATGCTTCAGGACTTTATGGCCATACTGTGACGGTTTAAGTCCCCACCCAAAACCATATTCTTTGGTTTGCCCATCTCCATAGTTTGTGCTCTTTAAGGCTTGCTCCCAACTTGAGCTCGAAAAAAGCTTCCTACCAACTATTGCATCTGACCACTTCATTAAATCGCCAGTCGTTGAGTAAATACCGCCAGATCCAACCAAGAAGAAGTTAGGAATTTGATCTCTTTGATGAATTTTTCCGTCGTATCGTTCTGTAAACCCAAAACTGCGATTATTAACCGACTGTTTACTGGCATTTGTGTCATAAACCAAAGTGTTATTCATCCCTAGCGGTCTAAAAAACTCACTTGCCATAAACTCAGTGTAAGTTTTGCCCGAAACGCGTTCTATTACGTTCGCTAAAAGGTAATAGCCCGTATTGCTGTACTTCCACTCTTGGCCAGCTTGAAACTCTGATGGCATTGAATTTGTTACGATCTCTGAAAGCATGAACTGATTGTCAATAGGTCTATCTACTTGGTCACTTCGAAACAATCTTCTGAAATGTCGAAAGATGTCAGGGACACCAGATGTATGGTTTAAAAGATGCCGTAGTGTGACGCCAGGATAATTAATCTCAGGAATGTGCTTATTAAGGGGGTCGTCAAAAGATAGCTTGTTCTTATCTCGCAACCTCATTATTCCTGCTGCAGTGAACTGTTTGCTTACGGAGCCGATGTCGAATTTGTGATCCGTTGTAAGCTCAAGACTTTGAGAGCTACCGTCCACACCATAGGCTTTGTGATGTACTACTGAGCCTGAATCAGATATCAGAAAAACACCGTTACATATGCGAATTCTCTCGCACTCAACAAAGTATTCGTCATACTCAGTATGAGTTTGCTCTGCTTTTGCGAAAACACTGGGCAAAAATAAAGTGGCCGCGACAATTAACGGAAATCCAGCTTTTGTTTTACGATTAATCATGACGACCTCTCATTGATACTCTTAGCTTATAAAAAGTTCTCGCCTGCAGCACTTTAAGGGCATTCCAGTTTGGATGACTTGTACAGCACTCTGGTGTAACAGGTGCAAAGCACTCTTTGACGGAAGAGGTAGTACTATATGCTCATAGCGGCCAGATTATTAATGAATAAAACAGTGTTAAATTATTGAACTTTTTCATGGTTTCACAGCCAAGCATCGATGAAAAGACTCACGAGCTTGTAGTCTACAAAGACTAAGTCAGAGCCAAAGAATGGAGAATAGAGCTTGCTGAATGCTCTACGATAGGTGAAAAGCTAGAGCCTGTAACAGATTCTGTGTAACTGCCATTAGTTGATATGCTTTTCGAGGCGTTCCTCGAACTCGATAATAAAACGACTCATCGCCTGACGCCAGTTTTGAATCGGCATTGACCATTTCTTACTGGCATCTTTTATTGCTAAGTACACCATTTTTCTAGCGGAATCGTCGCTAGGGAAGATTTTCCGCTTCTTAATAGCTTTGCGGATAACGCTGTTCAACGACTCAATGGCGTTGGTGGTGTAAATTGCCCTGCGGATGTCCTCAGGGTAGTTAAACAAGGTGTTGAGATTATGCCAGTGCGCACGCCATGATTTAGCAATTTGAGGGTACTGGCCGTCCCATGTTTCAGCAAACCGTTCCAGTTCAAGCAGAGCTTCATCTACAGGTGCTCATTCCTTGTGCGTAAAGCCAGAGGATTTTATCGTCCATGGATGTGAAACGGGATTGGTGCTTTTTAACGAGCTTGGGTTCAAAGGTGCTTTCGCGGTCGCGAGGCGTATCGAGTTCAAACTCACCGTCTTCGGTTTTAACGCGTTTGCTGCTCTTGCCGTTGCGACTGTTTGATGACGTGGACTTTTGATGTTTCTCGTAGCCAAGATGCTCATCCATTTCTGCGTTCAAAGCAGCTTCAACGGTGATTTTCTTCAACATCTGACTAAATTCGTTTAAGTCCTCAGGCGTTTTAATGCCCTAGGCCGCTTCCTTTGCGAAAGCTTCAAGCTCTTTCTTATTCATGTTCATCTGCCTATCCTTAACTCTCTATAGAGTAAATTGAGATAGGCAGTTACACAAAATTAGTTACAGTCTCTTTTTAAACGGGTAAGTCGCACGGTGGCATGAGCTTAAAAGTCTAACTGGTTTAATGGTGAGTATCTCATTTATCGCGCAATAGTCTGCCAAAGCAGCATCGATAAATATACCGATATGCCAAAACCTGTTGGTTTGATTAGACATGCGACTGTTGCGCATCTCTACCTTTTTACGAATTTGCTTACACCTTCGCTGAACCTGATACTAACTGGTCAATGCAGCCACTTAGATTTGAATAGGACAGAGGAAGGTTAACCGATGAATGTCTAGTGCCGTTGCCAGTCAAAAGGAATTGAAAAGAGCAACAACAAGAGCCTTTATATGTGTTTGACGTAGGCAATTTGCCTAACATCAGCCATGACAGACGAAGTAAACGAGTTCTAAAAAGGTGACGGTATTGATCTTGAAATAGTGGTCAAGGAGCTATTTTTTTTCATTGACAGCCCGGAGGCTCATATGTGTTATGTGGCATGTTTGGACAACCTTTTGATTGCTTCTGGATCCTTAGCAATTTGTCTTTCTATGATAGATATAAGGTCATGTTGAGAAACGCCAGTATAACCAAACCAGACCTGTAAAAAGATAAGCATTGAAATAGAAGGTAAAATGAAAGCCGCATTATCTTTGACACCGATAAGGTCATAGAACGGGAAAGAAAAAGCTGCCGCCAAAAAGAACAATGAGCAAATTTTCCCTATGATGAGACCTCGTTTAGCTTTGACATACATTTTGATATCAGACTCTTCCATTGTCTTGACTCCTTAATTTTTAAATTGACACATAACGTCCCGCATAACGGGCAAATATACGTAGGCTAAAATACCGAGCAGAACGAGGGGAGCCTACGTATATTTGTCCCCTGCGAGCGAAGGGAGTGGTCTTTAGCGCTTTGTTAGAAGCAAAGCCAGTTCCTTTGGTCTGTTTAAAAACTGTTAAAGCCAGCATACGATTGATTGTTAACGCAAACAAGCAAAACGACTGAACAGTGAAGGATTTAATTTGACTGAAGCTAGCCGCCATCTGAGCTATCAAGTGTAATGGCGCTTGCGAGGTCAAATTAATAACTTGGCGATAAAGCGCCTATTGCACCACCTTTGAGTTGAATGCGGCGGATTTAAACCTACCTCAAGCCAGAGCGATGCTAATGAAAACAGGTGAGGGCAGTTGTACTGGGATTTTTATATAGCCAAACGAAGTTTAGGCTGACGCCTTATAACACCCCACTAAGGGGCGATAACACATGGGCTAAAATTAGGAACGAAGTGACGCAGCCCATGTGTTAGCGTCCCAACGAGCAGCGCGAGCGCCTTTAGTGTTTTGTTAGAGAGCACCAAACCACTGACGCATAACAGGCAAATCGTAGTTTAGAAGCCAACTATTATAATGCTTATAAATTCTTCGTAAGATAAATTTATTGGGCCCTACCAAATCCATACCTCTATCGTCATATGGATGAGCTAAGACACCAAGTTTGACATCGAAAACATACATACTGAACCAAAATGATGGACTTATACCTAATTCATTCGCAAGGCAGCCAAACAGTAGTTTGTGCAGTTCTGATTTGTCGATAGTGAAGAAGATATAGTTGCGATGCCACTCTTCTTCTTCGTCCCATTCACTGTGTACGTAGCGCTTCTTGGGTATGATGAACCCAAGGCTTTTGATTTTTTTGAACTGAGATAAGTTTTCAATGAACGAATCTCCTGCAAATGCAAAACATATTGATACTTTGTCAGATTTTTCAAAAACAGTATTAAGAACATCAGTTGTTCTAGTTAAAGCCGTCTGAAACATCGAGATTCTAGAATCAAATTCTGCACCTTCTGAAAGCTCGAATCTCAAGCAATCTTGGTTTGAATAAAATATGGCATGTTGGAATGAATGTTTTCCAAAGGTTTTAAAAGCTTCCTCGATCATTCCTGTGCTCTCTAACTTTCCAATAACGGGCGCAGGCATGTGGGGCATAATGGCGAAGCCGCCCCGCGTGTATGCGTCCCAGCGAACGAAGTGAATGAGTTTATTGGGTTGTTATAAGCACTGTTCAAAAGAGGTGCGAGCCACATGAACAGAGTTTTCAGCAATATATTCACATTCAGAGTTTAAACTACAATGATACTCAACAACATAATACCGAGAAGAGCTTACACATACCTCAAACCGGCTACCTGTTCGTACAATTTTTGTTATTTGGTCATGCCGTAGCTGCAAAAACTCAGAGTGAGAGGCACTACTTGAAGACTTCCTAACACCCTTATTTAATGCGGCTAATAAATTATTACACGATTCGCTCGAGCATACTGACTCTTGCTGTCCAAAGCAGTTTAATGAGAGGATGCTCAAAACAATAATGAATATAAATTTTTTTTTGTGCATATAACGCCTCTTAGTAACTTGTTAGCTTTCAAAAGCGCGATTATAGATACTATCAGGTGTAAGGTTTAACTCTCTTTGCTCTAAATGTACTAACTCTTTTTCTACTAAAGTTTGCTCAACTAGCGCCTCAGATTTCATATTAATATAATCCGAGTCTGTAAAACTTTTATCTTTAGAAATTGCTTTTAAATCGTCGGTTGTTGAGTCAACTCTTTCTAAGCCAAATTCAATTAGCTCTGATAGATGAATTACATCTTCTTCGCTACGTTCTATTCCATCTATTTCAACTTTGTGCGCGTAGATAACTCTTAAATTAAGAGCTTTAGAGACAACCTTATGTTGTAAATTCACTAACTTTTGTAGCGCTTCAATCGTCTCTAGCTTTCTAGTATTTGTTTGGTTTTTAACATTTCTTCTTTGAACAATTACTGTATAAATTAAGGATAATACTGATATTGCTATTGAAGCAGCTAGGATTATGTCTCTTAGTTTAAAACTTGTTTCTTCCACTGAACCTCCATTGAAAGCTAACTTTAAGCTAAGGGGCGCAGATGCGTGGGGCATAATGGCGAAGCCGCCCCGCGTGTATGCGTCCCAGCGAACGAAGTGAGTGCGTTGATTGGCTTGTTATGCGTTGCGCTCACTCATACCTCTGACAACAAAGAAGTAATATACTAAAAAGCCTAACCATGAAAAGAATAGTGAAACGAGGCACCAGACTAATTTGTGTACCCCTTGAGCTTTCTTTGATGTTAGGGCTATTAATACTGGTAAAAGCGTTAGGCTGAAAAGCACGATAAAAATGATAATTTGCCAAATACTCATGTTAAAAAAGAACTCCTTATCTTTTGTCTACTATTTAAACGTATAACTTTCCAATAACGGGCGCAGACATGTGGGGCATAATGGCGCAGCCGCCCCGCGTATAGGCGTCCCAGCGAACGGAGTGAGTGACTTAATTTTTTTGTATGGATAATTCTTCCCTAAATACACCGACATTCCTTTTCGAAGATGGGTAAAGTGAGGCCCAGACTTTGGCTGCAACCAAAGTTGGCTGTGTAGTAGTTCGGCGATTGGGTGGCTCCTCATTTGAGAGACCGATAACAAACTCGAACGCTACACGGTACTCCAAGCAACATACTCGAATAGTCGACTGGGCCCCGAGCTCGCATTTAGCAAACCAGAGTTAGCTTATTATGAATAAAACCGTAGTGCAAAACATAAACGTGGGCGTAGATACCGGTAAGGATTTCCTCGATATTCATATTCGTCCACTGAATGAATATTTCAAAGTCAGTAATGACAAGAAAGGCGCAGCAGAAGCGACGAAACGTCTTCGAAAATTGAATATCGAACGCGTAGTAATTGAATCTACGGGTCGTTATGAAGCACTTTTTGTTAGTGCCTGTGCAAAGGCGAATATACCTTTCAGTATAGTCAATCCAGTTCATGTAAAACGTTTTGCAGGTGCTATAGGACGAAGAGCTAAGACCGATAAGTTGGATGCGGCGTTAATAGCTCAATTCGGTGAAGTAATACAACCTAAGCTATCTAGACTGAAGCCAGAGAATATGCAGAAGATGGCAGATATTGTTAGACGTAGAAACCAGTTAATAGAGATGCAAACTAAGGAAAAGAATCGTCTGCAGATTATGTCAAAAGCCATTCAGCCCAACATAAAAGCGATGCTTATTCTTTTGAAAAAGCAAATAGAGAAGATGAACGATGAGCTAGCAAAACTGATAGAAAGCTGCCCGGATTACAGAGCAAAGAGTGAGCTAGTGCAGAGTATGCCAGGCATAGGAAAAATATCAGCCGCAGCGTTAATTAGTTATTTACCCGAACTTGGTTTGATGAATAGCAAACAAGTAGCATCACTTGTTGGCGTCGCACCGATGAATAAAGAAAGTGGTAAATACAAGGGTAAGCAAGTTACCCAAGGTGGGCGTCATCAAGTCCGTACTGTTCTTTTTATGGCAATGATGTCAGCCATGCAGTGCAATCAAAAATTTAAGGCGTTTTACGAGCGCTTAGTTGAAGCGGGAAAACCAAAAAAAGTTGCCATAATCGCTTGCGTGAGGAAGATGGTGGTTATCTTAAATTCAATGGTAAGAGATGGCGTCATGTGGGAAGAAAAAACAGTTTAAATTCAGAGTTGACGCCATAGTCGTTTGTTATGTTCCACTAAATGACACCGAAACATTTAATTAGCTTTTCTGTTTTTTTATGGTTGATGCGAGCAGAGAGACTGATGCCGCATAGGTAAAAAAGAAAACACAAAATCCAACAAACAAACCAATCATTCCAAAGATGTTACTTTCCATTGAAATGTCGTAAACCAAATAAACTGCTATGGGTAGCGGCAAAACCGAAATAGGCTTATTCCTTACATAATCGTTTAACTTTTTTTGCACATAAGGTATGCCTAAAATTACAACAGGAATAATAAGCAACCCTGCAAATAAGATATCGACTTTAATATCTGAACTCATATAAACATCCATATAAAAACAAGAACATAACTTTCCAATAATGGGCGCAGACATGTGGGGCATAATGGCGAAGCCGCCCCGCGTGTTTGCGTCCCAGCGAACGAAGTGAGTGAGTTTATTGGCTTGTTAGCTGACATTGTTAATCGAAGAGAGTGTCGTTTTGTAAAGTCCATTTTAATCATAAGTCCTTTTCTCTAGGTTTATCAGCATCTGGGTTTGCGAATAGGTAAAAGATAAAAACTAACCACATTGCTCCAAACACACCAACAGTTGTTACAACTAAGCGGAGAAATACTTCCATGACTGAGCCTGTAACATCACTGGTTAGTATTGCATACAAAACTAAAAGCATAATTATCGAAGAAGATATTACGGCGTACTTTGAAGCCCTTCTTGGCAAAGACTTTTGAGTCATGGTTTACCTACTGACAGCTAACACCGCCATAAGCGGTGAGTAGCAGTTGGCTAAAATGTGAAGCGAAGCGGAACCGAGCCAACTGTTACGAATCCGACTTAATGGCCTTGTTATGTAACGTTAGTTCGATTATTTTCGAGATATGAAATTACTTCCGATGCTTCCTTTAAACTTACACCAGAAAATTGTCGATAAATTTTAATAGCTTTAACTCTTTCTCCGCTATCAAGCGCAGAAAGCACTTCTTTAGGTGTGTTTTTATAAGGTTTAAAATCTACACCTAAATGATCGATAATTGCATCAACTTTATTCTCAAGATGTTTCGAAGGGTAATTAATATTTGAGGTAAAAAATCTTCCGATCACAATACCCAAGATTAAAGCACCTATTACAATAAAATCACTTTCCATGTTGAATTCTCCGAGTTACATAACAACTTAATGTGCGGGAAAAATCCTTTAGGTAAGATGGAATATATCCACCTATAACCTTATTATTAGTTCCACTTTTGCATTAAAAAGTTTTGGGATCAACATCATTATTCACACGTACTTAAGTCATTAAATTTAAATACGGAAAGTTTCTTGTTTATTTTAGTAGGCAGTCCGACTCTTGCGTTAACCTGACATAGGTATTCAGTAAAGCACGTATAGCCGCCATGCATATTAAGGCAGTGTGTTCACGATGACTTAAAATTTTTTCGCTTCACT
>Ga0208029_1000243_pt1 | contig 37313 bp, 35 predicted proteins | sample MalvireepMed_s12_FD_184242 | JGI IMG/M metagenome (GOLD analysis project Ga0208029, IMG submission 184242) | Marine viral communities from the Global Malaspina Expedition - Malaspina viral metaG DeepMed_s12 (SPAdes) (version 2) | ecosystem: Environmental > Aquatic > Marine > Oceanic | place... | reverse complement strand
CGTTAAGTCAGGTTTACTGGTACTTTTTAAGCTCTAATCGCGACACCATGCCCTTGTGCACTTCGTCAGGGCCATCGGCCAACCTCAGTGCTCTTGCGCCGGCGGCAAAACGCGCCAGTGGGAAGTCGCTGCACATACCCGCGCCACCGTGAATTTGTAACGCCATGTCTACCACGTTTTGCAGCATATTCGGCACCACCACTTTAATGGCAGATATTTCTGTCATGGCATGTTTAACGCCTAGGTTATCTATCTTCCATGCGGCATGAAGGGTTAATAACCGCGCTTGTTCAATCGCCATGCGCGCGTCGGCAACCCGTTCTAAATTTCCGCCTAGTCGAATAATGGGCTTACCAAAGGCTACCCGTTCGTGGCCTCGCTGTAGGGCAAGTTCAAGTGCTTTCTCTGCCATGCCGATTGCACGCATACAGTGGTGAATGCGGCCGGGGCCTAGTCGGCCTTGTGCAATGGCAAAGCCTTTGCCTAACCCCATCACTAGGTTGTCTTTGCTTACGCGCACATTGTCAAAGTGCATTTCGCCGTGCCCATACGGTGCGTCGTAATCACCATAGGCGTCTAGCATTCGCTTAATGGTTATTCCTGGTGTGTCTAGCGGCACAATCACCATGCTATGGCGGCTGTGTTTGTCGTTCTCTGGGTTAGATAAACCCATGAAGATAGTGATGTCAGCATTGGGATGGCCTAACCCGGTAGACCACCATTTCTTACCGTTAATCACAACATCGTCGCCATCTTCAATAATAGTGGCTGCCATGTTAGTGGCGTCAGATGACGCAACATCAGGCTCAGTCATACCAAACACCGAGCGAATTTCTCCGGCCAGCAACGGCTTAAGCCACTTTTCCTTTTGCGCCTCACTGCCAAAATGGTAAAGCACTTCCATATTGCCGGTATCAGGTGCGTTACAATTAAATATTTCAGGCGCAAATAGGTACTTGCCCATACGTTCTGCCATGGGAGCGTATTCTAAGGTGGTAAGGCCCTGACCTAGCGTGGCGTCGGGCAAGAACAGGTTAGCCAAACCGGCGTCACGGGCCTTCGCTTTTAAGGCCTCTGTGCCAGGGTGAAGCTTCCAACGTGTCCAGTCACCGTGATTATTTTCTTTGTGGTGAAAGTCGTACACGTCATTTTCAATGGGTGCAATGTGCTCTGCAATAAAGCTGTCGAGTTTATCTAACAACCCTTGTGTTTTTTCGTTATGTGAAAAGTCCATACCTATTCCCCATGTTGTCGCTACGGCGTGATTATCACGAGCATAGAGAAAACACAGCAGTGAATGAAATGAAATATAGTCTCACAAAATTGTGAATTTCATTCATAGTATGATTTACTGGTTATGGTTGACTCGGTAACGTCTACTGAGAGTATCGCTGATGAAGGCATAGCTATGAGTGAAAACAGGCAGTTTGAAAAACTAGACTTAAACCTACTGAAAGTGTTTGAGGCACTTTGGTTGCAGCGCAATATGACCCGCGCGGCAGAAGTGCTGTTTATTACGCCCTCGGCGGTGAGTCACGCCATGCGCCGCTTTCGTGAACTGTTGGGCGACCCGCTATTTATACGGGAAAAACAAAGCATGTTGCCTACCGCAGCTTGCGAACGCTTAGCCCCAGATATTTTACATGCTTTAGGCCAAATACGTGGTGCGTTGGGGCAGTTTTCACATTTTGACCCCAAACAAAGTCATCAGCGTTTTGTGATTGCTATGCAAGAGTCGTTAGAGCTCAGCGTGCTGCCGCTTTTACTAGAAACGCTGGAACGAGAAGCGCCTTTTGTTGAGGTTGTAAGTACTCGCTTACAACGAGACTCTCTATTTGCTGACCTCGCCAACCGCCACCTTCATTTAGCCATTGATATTGGTCGCGCGGTGTCTTCGCCTATTGCTCATTGCCTATTACGACAAGACAACTACCGGGTGCTAATGAATAAAGCGAATCCATTAGTGCGCACGCTTACGGCGCAACAATATTTAGCGGCGCGCCATATTACGGTGTCGAACCGTGCAAAAGGGGCATCGGTGGAGGAGGTGGCGTTGCAACAACTCGGGGTGAATAGGCCGTCTATATGGCGATGCCAAAACTACCGCGCGGCGGCGGAGGTCGTGGCTAACACCCATGCCATACTTACCTTACCTGGCACCATTGCCAGTGCGGTTTCAGGCAACCAACTTACCTCTGTGGCATTGCCCTTTTCGTTACCCGCCCTTGAAACTCACCTATATTGGCATAGCCAACAGGAAGGAGAGCCAGGCTTAATGTGGTTGAAGTCGCTCATGTTGCAGTTGTTCGCGGAATCTGGTCTAACCAGCTGAACTTTGGTAGTATAACATTCTGCTAACATTTGGGTGCATTATGAGATTACATACGCTATCGGGCTATATTCAACACATTTACTTGGCAGAGCACGACGATGGGTTACTGCTTTTAGATGGATGCAGCCGCGCCGATGTGAATGCCGTATGTGATTACATTACTCACACGCTACAGCGCCCACTTACGCAACTTAAGCTTATTGTGGTGACGCATATGCACCCTGATCATGCGGGTGGGGCTATGCTACTACGCAAGAAAACCGGCGCAAAGGTGGCTGCCCATCCTAAGGCGGCTAACTGGTACAAAGGTGTGGCTGGGCGCACGGCGCACGGTATCGACTTGCTATTAACGTGGTGGGTGGCCGGTCGCATTGGTAAGCGTAAAATGCCTATTTGGTATAATCCTGTTTTAGCACCGGATATCATCTTAAACGACAAAGACACGCTGCCGTATTTCAACCAGTGGCAGGTGCTATATACCCCAGGTCATACCGATCATGATTTATCGGTGGTGCATTTACCGACTAAGCAAGCGTATATTGCCGACGTGCTAGTGAAGGTTAAGGGAGAATTGGTGCCGCCGTATCCGTTATGCCACCCCAACCAGTACCGAGAAAGTTTGAAAAAGCTGGCGCAGTCATATATTGAAACATTTTTTTGTGCTCACGTGCCGCCAACCCCGCGCCGGGATATTAACTTTGAGCATGTTATTTTAAATGCACCTCGCAAGCCAAAGAATCATTGGCATTCCAGCAAAAACCGAATAAAGAAAAAGCTATTCGGACTTACCCAAGAACACTAACCCCTAGGTTGTCTTTCGTTATCCCTTCATGGCACTGCCCTTGCTTTTAGCGTACAAGTAACCACATTTATTAATACCTATACTGGTAAACCGGTTAGCGGCTTTGTATAAGCCCTTTTAATGGTTTTGCATCTTGCTTCACTGTAGAGAACGGTGGCGCTGCAGGCGTTGTGCGAGATCGCCACCTAGGCTAATCGAAGAATAAAAAAGGATATCTCTTACCATTATGCAGAAGAATATCGCTGCCCTGTTAGACAAAACCTTGGCTGCTGCGTCGCTAACTGGCGACAAATTGGCAGACGTTTTTAGTAAGGAAACCCACCGTTTTACGATTACGGGGTTAAGCCGTAGCGGTAAGTCTATGCTGTTCACCAGTTTAATCACTATGCTAAAAAGTCGTAGTGAAGAGGGCTATGCCTGCTTGCCTTTGCTACGTTATTTACCGCCTTCTCAAGTGCTGGATATGCGGGTGGAGCCATTAGACGGGTATAAAGCGTTCCCTCATCAGGAAAATGTGGCTGCGTTAGCGCAAGGGCAGTGGCCTTCAGCCACTGAAGAAGCATATGGTTTTAAGCTGGTGGTGAGGCTAAAGCAAACGGCCACGTTTAAAAAACACCTGCTGCCTCATACCGATGTGGTGTTTGAGTTTATTGACTATCCAGGGGAGTGGATTACCGACATTCCTATGTTAAGCAAAACCTATGCGCAATGGTCAGACTCTACGTGGGCGCAACTAAGTAGTGGCCCACAACAGTACTATGCAGAAACGTGGAGGCAGGTGATTAATCAATTCGATTTTGAACAGCCGCCTACTGCTGCCAATATTCACGCTTTGGTTCACGCCTACAGAAACTATTTAATTTACGCCAAGCGCGAGGGGATATCGCTATTGCAGCCGGGCAGTTTTTTACTCGACTCAAGCGACTTTAACTGGCAGGAGTTTGGTTTTACGCCCTTGCCGTCTAGTATTACCAGCGATGTGTCGCACCCTTGGTATCAGGCGTTTAACAAGCACTTTTGTGCTTTTCAAAACAATTGGCTAACGCCCTTGAAGCAATCCATTTTTAAAGAAACAGATAAACAAATTATTCTGGTGGATTTGTTTGAAGGCCTAAATCACAGTCGACAGCATTTATATCAGCTAAAAGAAACCTTAAGCCATTTAGCCGATACCTTTGTGTACGGACAAAGCAATTGGTTCTCGCGCAAGGTGTTAAAGAACGAACAAATTGGCAAAGTGGCCTTTGTGGCCACGAAAGCCGACCTTATTCCTGTCAGTCAGCGTGAAAATTTACTTAATTTGCTACATCAGGTTAGTGAAGGTGCGCGAGCCAAGTTTAAGGATAAACCCATTGAGTTTGAACACTTTTTGGTGTCAGCCATGCAAATAACCGATGAGGGAAGTTCCGCGCAAGCAATACGCTACACAGACAGCAATGGTCGCTACGTGGAGTCAAGCTTTGAGCCTATTCCTGCTACCTTAAAAGACATGGAGGAAGGGGCTCATTTCCCTGTTCCTTCTGCACAAGTACCAAACGATTACAAAGCCAGAATACTGGCAGGCAAAGGTGTCGATCGTTTGCTTCAATTTTTACTGGGCAAAGGAGAATAATGATGGATAAGTCAGCGTCATCTGCCGATGATGAAAAGGCGCCCACAACCACCTCTACACGCTACCGTTCTAAGGTGACAACGCAAACCCTCGACATTCAGCCGCCTGAAACAAAACTGCCCGTGCAAGTAGAGCAAGATGCATGGCAGGTTGACGTGGAAAAAGAAGGTATTTCTTTTGGCGTAACAACATTGGTGTTCGGCGTACTTTCAGTATTGGGTTTCTTTGTTTTTGATGCCTACACCACGTTATCTGCCAATATGGCGGAACACCCCATTGGCACGGGGATTTTAGGTGTGTTACTGGCAGGCTTTGTGGCGAGTTTTAGTTATTTAAGCCTAAGAGAGTGGCGGGGGTATAAACAAGTGAATACCGCCATGAATGATGCTCAGAATATACGCACCTTGTTGCAAGAAAAGCGCGACCCACTAAAACGCAGCGAGATGCGCGTTAAACAGGTAAATGGTGTGTTGAATGAACATGGAAAGCGCTTTTCCAGGGGGTCTTATGCCGCCCAGTGTTTTATGCGCTATCAGCAAACGGTGCAAGACGACATGAGCGCAGCGGAATTGCTTGGGCTATACGAAGATACTGTGCTTGCGCCGGTACAAGAAAAGGCCCATAAGGTACTCAACAAAGAGTCGATTACGGCGGGTAGCCTTGCATTTATTAGCCCAAACAACCTTATTCAAACCTTTGCTGTGGTGTGGATAAGCTTTCGTACTATAAGACGCATGGCACGCGTTTATGGGTTACGCCCGAGTACGGCAGGCAACTGGAAGCTGCTAAAAGTACTGGCGCAAAACATTGCAGCTCAGGGGGTATTCGATTTAGCTACCGATGAAGTGGCCAATCAAATTGGCGGCAGTTTGTCGGCTAAGTTTATGGAAAACTCTGCCGAAGCCATTGCTGCGGGCGCCTTAAACGCACGGCTAGGGCGAGCGTTAATTAAGCTGCTTAAATAAGCGAGGTTCGGTGAGCAGCATCAGAGCAAAAGGCGCGAATTACAGCGCCTTTTTTGTGGGCATAATAACGTTGGCAAAAATGAGCCCAGCCACTAGCGACATAAAAATCAGAAACACTTCCTGCCCTAGGTGATCGGCCTGTACAAAGTCTTGCCCGGTCATAAAAGAATTTAAACCAATGTAGGTTTTCGACCCCGGTACTAACACAATAAGCCCGTGCATGGCCACAATAGTGGCCGGCTGATTCGCAATGCGCGTAAATGCATTAGCAAATAAGCCAAGAGCGAATGCGCCCACGAAAGCCCCTAAACCTTGGCTCATATAATCTGCACTCCAGGCCGTGGCGCTGTAGGCAATAAATGCTGCCGCTAACGCCCAAGGAATATGCTTTACCCGAGTTCTAAATATGGCAACAAGTGCAATACACAGCAGCAGTACCGATAGCCAAGTAGCCCAGTAAGGTAAAGATTCCGCAGGGGTATATATGTTTTCGCCAAACACACTAAACCCTGCAGTTACCCCTAGAAACGCACCAAAGTAAAGTTTAAACAGCTGCATGACTGCGTCCATCGTGCGAGCGGTACCCGATACCATGTTGCGAGAAGACAACTCCGCTAACCCCATCGTTAGGGCAAGGCCGGGCACAAACACAATCACTGAAGACAGTACCACCAAGGGAATATTAATTCCCGGGTCTACATAACTACCTATTGCACAGGCCAGTAGCCCGGCAATAAACGCGGTCATAGGCTCAAGCATTAAATTAATACGCTTTGAGCGCTGAGACCATAACGTCCAAACATAGGCCAGTAGGCCAAATGCGCTAGACCAGCCAATTTCCGACCAACTCGCCCCCATCAACATGGCAAATGCCCCTGTTGCCATGCCGTAGGCGATACCGGTAGGCAGCTTGCCATATAAGCTGCCCATGGCGTCAATTTCATCTAATTTATCATTAGATTCGCTAAGGGAGAGTTCGCCTTTAAGTACCAAGCTGGCCAACTCGTCGGTAAGAGACAAAGCATTCATGTCTAGTTCACCAGGCATCAAGCGTGCAGCATGGTTGTACTCATCTTCGTGCTTGTCGCTCCAGATAACAATTGTTAACGAGGTTGGCGTAGATATGAAGGAGGCATGTACCCCAAGATAAGTGGCAATTTCAGTGAGGTAGGCCTCTAGCCGAAACGCAGGCGTACCGTACTTGTGCAGCATTTTGCCAAGCTTAACAATGAATTTTCGAATTTGAATAAATTCAATGGTATCCAACGCAGTTCCTTAACCGATATTGTAGAAGTGAATATCATAAGATAAACGCCAGCAAAGTCGGCGTTATTTCATCGTCTCTGCTGGCTAAATTTTGCGCGGATTGTACGGCTGCTTAAGGTTTAAAGCAAAATAAATTTTCTCTAATTTAGTATTAGAAAATGTAATGCGATATTAGCCCGTTAATCAGGTTGCCCTAGGTGTCAATAACGGGCACTTTTGGCGGTCCAGGGACAGGAATATACAGGGCTGTTTTTAACGGGCAGTGAAGGGCATCCAGTCTTTCCATACGGGCTCCAGGCCTTGTTGTTGAATAGCTGACACCACCATACTTACGGGCCTGCTATCGTCAATGTCGAACTGATTGAGTGCGGTTGAAGGTTGGGTATAGCCTCCGGGTTGGGTTTGTGAGGCAGCCGACATAGAGGTAACACCTAGCGTCATGGCTCCATCTCTAAATGCTGCCGACTCACGGGTAGATAGAGACAGCTCTACGTGTGGGTTAAATAGTCGGTGAGCGCAAATAAGCTGCAATAACTGCTTTTCATTGGGTAAGGTGGATTGACTGGCTTCAGTATTATGGCTATTGCCTTCGCATTGGCGAAGCCGAGGAAACGAAATAGACACGCGACTACGCCAGTAATGCTGTTGCAAGAGTTGGCCATGCAGCGCTGTCATTACACTGTCTACGCGCCAGTCGCCCAACCCCAATAATGCACCTATTCCAATTTTATCAATGCCGGCTCGACCTATACGATCAGTGGCTTCTAAGCGCCATAAAAAGTCCTGTTTCTTGCCGCGAGTATGGTAGCGGGCATAGTGCTGCGGTGAGTAGGTTTCTTGATAAACCAAGACAGCATCTAGCCCTAAGCATTTCAGACGCTGATAATCAGACTGCTTTAATGGTTGCACTTCCATCATTAAATAGCTTATTTCAGCGCGTATGGCCTGCAGCGTTTGTTCAAAATAGGGCATGCCCACTTTCGTTTCGTGTTCGCCGGTGACCAATAGCAGTTGGCTAAACCCCATGCCTTTTATGGCTTGAATCTCTTGTTGTGTTTCAGCAAGGCTTAACGTTGTGCGCTTAATTTTGTTGCTCATGGTAAAACCACAATAGCTACATTCGTTGGCACACAAATTCGACAAATACAGGGGCACAAAAAGCTGCATGGTATTCCCAAAGCGATGCCGCGTTAACTGTTGAGACTGGGCCGCCATTTCCTCTAAATAAGGGGCGGCCGCAGGCGAAACCAGCGCCATGAAGTCATCGAGGGTTCGTGAGTGGCTTGCCAGTGCGCGCTCTACATCGTGAGCGGTTTTGCTGTGCAATTGAAGCGCAATATGAGACAAGTCCTCTTTTAATAATGCTTGTGCTACGCCCATTAAGATGGCTCCAAAAAAGCGGTTAGGGGGCTTGAAGCTTGGGCATTAGAGTAGGTTTTTCCCAATCCGGCTTCGTAGGCATTGCGCCCTGTTTCAACTGCGCTGGCAAACGCACTAGCCATGGCCGGGGGGTTATGTGCGGTGGCAATGGCGGTATTCACCAGAACGGCGTCAACGCCCATCTCCATGGCTGCCATGGCCTCACTTGGCTTGCCTATGCCGGCGTCTACAATAACGGGGACATTGGCTTGCTCTACAATAATGCGTAAAAATGGCGCTGTTTGAAGCCCTTGGTTACTGCCAATGGGCGCGCCCAACGGCATAACTGCAGCACAGCCAACTTCCTCTAGTCGTTTACACAGCACGGGGTCAGCGCCGCAATAGGGCAGAACGTGGAAGCCTTTTTTCACCAACCGCTCGGCGGCAAGTAAGGTTTCAATGGGATCAGGCAGTAAGTAGCGCTGATCCGGATGAATTTCTAGTTTTACCCACGGGCTGCCTAATGCTTCGTAGGCTAGCTCTGCGGCAAATACTGCTTCGTCTGCATTTTTTGCCCCTGAGGTATTGGGCAATAAGGTGACATTCAGCGTTTGTAATTGAGAAAGTGTCTCGTCATGTTCAGTGCTTTCTGTCAGCCGCTTCATGGCCAGTGTAACCATAGCGCTGCCGCTTTGCGCAATGCTTTCTTTCATCACTTCTGGGCGGCTGAATTTGCCCGAACCGGTTAACAGGCGTGACGAAAATACCTGATTTGCTAACGTTAGCATCTTAACCTCCTGCTACAAGGGTGAAAATATCCAGCGTGTCACCATGGTTTAAATAGGTGGCCGACCACTGAGATTTACGCACAATATTGTTGTTACGAGCGACTGCCGTGCCCTTCTTTTCCAGCTGCTTGAGGGCCAAAAGTTCAGCAATAGAAATGGGCGACACACAATGTTGAGGTTGCTGGTTAACGTTGACGGTAATTTGTGTCATTGGCATATCTCGCATTGGGGTGATGGAGGAAGGTGAAAACTCTGCATGGTGGCCTGAACGGCGTCACTGACGAGGTATTTTCCCCATTGAATGTTGGGGTTTTGGGCGTTGGCTAAATACATCAGCACTTGGGTGGCTTGATGGCACGCGGCCATGCCCACCACAGGGCCTAAAATACCTTTAGTCATGCAGGTTTCTGGTATCGACATTTGCTCAACTAAGCAGGCGTAGCAACCGCTGTTTTGGGGCTTGCCAGCAATATTAATGGCTTGCCACGAGCAGCCGCTGGCTGCCGCAATAAACAGGGGCACATGGTTTTTTACGCATGCGGCATTAATCTGCTTTCGGGTCATGATGTTGTCGGTGCAATCTAGCACACAGGTGGCCTGCGCCATCATAGCCGCTAGGTTTTTACTGTCGGCAAACAGGCATTTTACGTTTAGGTTCACGGCAGCATTAACTTTGCTTAGTTCGCCCTGTAGAGCGTTGGCCTTTAACTCGCCCAAATGCATTTCGTTGTAGGCAATCTGGCGCTGCAAATTGCTTATTTCTACTGTGTCTCCGTCCACTAAGGTAATGCTGCCCGCTTGTGAGCCGACTCCAGCCCCGACGAGGTAGTGCGCCGCTAAGCAGCCTAAGCCGCCAAGGCCAATTATCACTACGTGGGCATTAGCCAAATTTTGCTGGCCTTCTTCGTTTATTTCAGACAAAAGCAATTGCCTGCTATAGCGAGCAATGTCTTCTCTACTTAACAAAGCCCGCCTCCTCAGCCAGTGCATGAAAACTGGCAATAGGGTTGTCAGCCTGCGTAATGGCTGTGACCACAGCAATGCTGTTAACGCCGGTATTCGCCACGGCGTTTACCCGAGATAAATTAATCCCGCCAATGGCCACGGTAGGAATGTCATCACATAAGTCCACGTATTGTTGTAGCCGTGTTATGCCTTGGGGTTGAGAGGGCATATCTTTGGTGGTGGTGGGGAAAATATGACCCAAAGCAATGTACGACGGCTTTAGCATTTTTACCCGCTGCAGTTCGGCAAAGCCGTGAGTCGACACCCCTAACCGCAACCCGGCCGTTTTAATGGCCTGCAAATCGGCGGTGGCTAAATCTTCTTGCCCTAAGTGCACGCCGTACGCTCCATGCTTTATAGCCAGTTGCCAAAAATCGTTGATAAATAGCTGGCACTTTGTGCCTTTGGTAAGGGCGACGGCAGCCTTAATTTGCTGCGAAATATTCGCCATATGCTGATCGAGGTTTTTTTTCTCGGGGCTAAGTTTTATACGCAATTGAATAATACGCACGCCCGTGGGTAACAGCTTGGCTATCCAGTCAACGTGGTCTACTACCGGGTAAATACCCAAATTTGTTTCGCTAAGTGGCGCAAACCCAGTGTTGTCTTGCCATTTTACGGGGTCGTTAGGGGCAAAAAACACCTGAGGAAAGGCAGATTGTTGGGCAGGAAACCCCACGGGCTTGGCGAAATAAGCGTCTGACCTTGCTGAGTCTAGCGTGGCTTCATTACTAAGGGCATGGCCACGTAAGGCTGTGCGCACTTGCATAACATACGCATTAGCGAGGGTTAGGGCATCGTCAATGGCGTAGCCTTTCACAATAAAGGCCGCAAGAGCAGACGCTTGCATGCAACCGGTTCCACGCAGCCGACTCACCTCGGAAGGGGCGGATTGGTGCGCCCGTGGCTGGCTAAATTCATATTCTATGGTGTTGGTTTTGAAGGTGTCTATGGCGTCGCTCTGCCATGTGGTGTGGCCGCCTTTAGCGAGCACAGCGTTTGCACCTAAGGCTAATAGAGCCGCTATCGCGTCTCGCTTGCTTTGGTTGCCACTTATGGGCATACCAGTTAATGCTGATAATTCGTCGATATTGGGGGTGACAACATCAACCACCTTTAAAAGCAGTTGTACCACGGGGGTAGAAAGCTGGGTAAGCTTTCCGCCTGATGTTGAGCACAGTACGGGGTCCCATACAATGAATGGTTTAGGCTTATTTAAGCTGTCTATGCGCGCGCACAGCACTAGCGCTTGCTCGTCATTGGCAATGGCGCCTATTTTGATGGCGCGGGGAGGCAGCTCATTTTCAAGTACAAGCCATTGTTCGTTGATGACAGAAGGGCTGACAATGTGACTGTCCAACATGCGGGTATTCGATTGCACGGTAATTTGCGTGGTGATTACGCAGGTATGCAGGTGTAAGTCTGCCAGTGTGAGGGCGTCGCGGGTGACACCCGCGCCCCCACTAGAATCAATACCGCCAATGCACCAAATTACGGGCTGGGTCATGGCATCTCCACTTTACTGTCAGCACTGTGGTATAGCTGTGCGCCAGTTTGATTAAAGGCATCAGCCATCTCTTTCATGCCTTGTGCTTTGTCTTGTTCTGCTTGTTTGGCAACATCGCGTACTTCTTGAGAAATCTTCATGCTGCAAAACTTAGGGCCACACATAGAGCAAAAATGAGCCACTTTCCCTGAAGCCTGTGGCAGGGTTTCGTCGTGATAGGCGCGGGCAGTATGCGGGTCAAGGGCAAGGTTAAACTGGTCTTCCCATCTAAATTCAAACCGCGCTTTCGACATGGCGTTGTCTCGAATTTGCGCGCCTGGGTGGCCTTTGGCTAAATCAGCAGCATGGGCGGCAATTTTATAGGTAATCAACCCCTGCTTAACGTCTTCTTTGTTAGGAAGCCCCAAATGCTCTTTTGGCGTTACGTAGCACAACATGGCGCAGCCATACCAACCAATCATGGCGGCACCTATGCCAGAAGTGAAGTGATCGTAGCCTGGTGCAATGTCTGTGGTTAATGGGCCTAGGGTATAAAAGGGCGCTTCATGACAATGTGCAAGCTGCTCTTCCATATTGGCTTTTATCATGTGCATAGGCACATGACCTGGGCCTTCAATCATGACTTGAACATCGTATTCCCAAGCAATTTTGGTTAACGCCCCAAGGGTACGTAGTTCTGAAAATTGCGCCTCGTCGTTTGCATCAGCCACACTGCCTGGGCGTAGGCCATCGCCTAGAGACAGGGCAACATCGTATTGTGCACAAATTTGGCAGATGTCTCTGAAGTGTTCGTACAAGAAGCTTTGTTTATGGTGACTTAAGCACCACTTGGCCATAATAGACCCCCCTCGAGAAACAATGCCTGTCACCCGCTTTGCGGTAAGAGGGACGTATTCTAATAACACGCCTGCGTGAATGGTAAAGTAGTCTACGCCTTGCTCGGCTTGCTCAATAAGGGTGTCTTTAAACATTTCCCACGTGAGATCTTCCGCCACGCCGTTCACTTTTTCTAGCGCCTGATAAATGGGCACTGTCCCCAAGGGCACTGGGCTATTTCTTAACAACCATTCCCGAGTTTCATGAATATTTCTGCCGGTGGATAAATCCATAATGGTATCGGCGCCCCAGCGAGTAGACCAAACCAGCTTTTCCACTTCTTCTTCAATGGATGAAGTCACCGCCGAATTACCGATATTGGCATTAATTTTCACCAAGAAATTGCGTCCAATTATCATGGGTTCTAGTTCAGGGTGATTGATATTACAGGGGATAATCGCTCGCCCTGCTGCCACTTCTTGTCGAACGAATTCTGGCGTTATAGTGGTTGGAATGTTGGCGCCAAAGCTCTCGCCCCCATGTTGCTGAGTTAACGCTTCATCTTGAACGGCCTGCCTGCCCATGTTTTCGCGAATAGCAATGTATTCCATTTCTGGGGTGATTATGCCCTGACGAGCGTAGTGTAGCTGAGTGACGTTTTTACCCGGTTTGGCTTTTTTGGGCTTGGCCGCGCGAACAAAGCGAAAATCTTCGGTGAAAATATCTTGTTCCCGCGCTTTAGCGAATGCAGAGGTCACGCCGCTAAGCTCGACAGTGTCGTCTCGGCTGTCGATCCAATTTTTACGCAGAGGCGCTAAACCCTTGTGAACATCAATGGCGCTTTGCGGGTCGCCATAAGGGCCTGACGTATCGTAAACCGGAATGGGCGGGTTGGGTTGCCCTGACGAGCGTAGTGTAGCTGAGTGACGTTTTTACCCGGTTTGGCTTTCTTGGGCTTGGCCGCGCGAACAAAGCGAAAATCTTCGGTGAAAATATCCTGTTCCCGCGCTTTAGCGAATGCAGAGGTCACGCCGCTAAGCTCGACAGTGTCGTCTCTGCTGTCGATCCAATTTTTACGCAGAGGCGCTAAACCCTTGTGAACATCAATGGCGCTTTGCGGGTCGCCATAAGGGCCTGACGTATCGTAAACCGGAATGGGCGGGTTGGGTTCAAATAAGGGGTTTTCTTCTGTTCCGCCTACCAAACTGTCGTGCTGATGAATCAGTCGCATGGCTACTTTGATGTCATCTGAAGAGCCCACTTGGTAGTGGCGGGTAGAATTTGGGTACGCCTCTCCGGCGAGTTCATTAATAAATTGTTGCGCTTGCTGGCGCTGTTCGCGTCGTGTCGACATAGCATTTTGGCCTTAATGTTTTAGGTTTAAAAATGCTTGTCAGGAGTGAAGGAGAATAGGGCATACCACGTTAAGGTGTTGAAGAAACCTATGTGATAAACCGCCATTTTACGGTAGCGCTAGTGCAAAAATGGACACAAGCATACGTAAATGGCAGAGCCTATTTTCTTGTTCCCTTCGCAGGTATTAGCCTGATCAGGTTCAACGGATCCCGCTTTCGCGGTCTCAGCTTACTGGGGTTCCAGTGAAGCACTCCGACAAGTAACTGTTTTTTACTATATATCCATAATCAACCCATTGGCAATGGTTTAAATTATGAATTCTGCTTTAGATGAATTTCACACCTTAAAAATTACGTCTTACTGTAATGCCGTAAGTACGTGGTTTGGCGTAAGACATTTGGGTTGTACCGTAGAAACCTGATACATCGAAGCCAATAATTTCATGATCAGAATCTGTTAGGTTATTCACATAAGCCGCCACGCTCCATAATCCTTGCGTATCTTCCCACGTAACCCGCGCATCTGCTTTGAAGTGGCTTTCAATCGTATGGGCGGTAAAGTTTCGCGCATTATGGAATGATTCTGACTGGTAAGAGCCACTGGCTTGTGCTGCAATTGAGCCGCTATCTAGTGACCAAGTGTAGCGAATGAGTGCCGATCCTTGCCATTCTGGCGTGTAAGGCGGTGTAGTATCTACGAAGATACCAGACGCCACTTCTAAGTCTTCCACCACCGCATCGGTATAAGAAGCGCCTAACATAATATCTAATGCATCAACGGGGTTGAGTAGTATTTCTACTTCCGCTCCTGTGAAGTGCGCCTGTTCGTTAAATACAACGCCAGCGTTGTTCACCCAAGAAAACGATTGGTAATCTTCGTAATCATAGTAAAACACGCTACTGTTAACCTGTGCTTTACCGTCCATCAAGGTCAACTTGGCACCTGCTTCGTAGGCCAGCAGAACTTCGGGGTCGTAAGTACTAAACGCACCGCCTAATGGCGCATTAAAGTTGCCAGCTTTTACGCCTCGGTTCACACCGGCATACAACAAGGTATCTTCATTTGGCTTGTAATCGAGTTGCAGTTTAGCCGACCACATAAATTTGTCGTTTTCTAAGGCAACGTCAACCAAGGGAGTGGCAGTGTCATCCACTTCAATAACCCGGTCGTCCAGGTTGGCATTTTGAACAAGCTGACCGTCGAGTGACTTGTTTTCTTGCACTAATCGCAGGCCTGCTACTAGCACCAGGTCGTCGTCCAAATCGTAATCTATTTGGCCAAATACCGAGTATGAATCTGTAGTGATATCGGCCAGCGTGTTTTGCTCTTCGCCCGCTAAGTAGCCCCCGGTTGGGCTTGCCGCCAAGCCTTGTAGGTACTCGGTATCAATGTTTAGGTAATAAAACCCCGCTACCCATTTCATGTTCATGGTGCTGCCATTTAAGCGAAGTTCTTCACTAAACTGGGTAATGTCACCGTCGGATTGGAATATCAGTTCAGGAGAAGCGGTTTGGTCCGAATCTAGCCCTATTACGCGGGTAAAGTTTTTCCAATCTGTCACCGAGGTGAAGGTAAATGCATCAAACTCGTAGTCGTAGGTGGCGGCTAACCCTTTTGATTCAATTTTGTTTTGATCGTCAAAAGCAAAGTCTTTATTAACTAATTCACCGCTGCCATCTGGGTCGATATTACCGTTAAAGTCGCCCCCTTGCACTGGACGGTAAGGGTCGCCATTAAAATTACCGTCTACACAAACGCCGGCTTGTATGGCGTCACAACCTAGCGGGTCATCGGCCGCATAAATAACGTCAACCACGTTGCCAGCCGCGTCTTTCACTTCTGTGGTATTAATTACCTGATACGGGCCTTCACTTTTTGTGGAGTCGGCCCAATTGGCACTTAAAAGCAGATTGGCGTTATTTCCTAAATCGAAATTAAGTTGACCACGAACGGCTTTGGTATCGTCATTGTAGCCGTCTTCGCCGCCACCTTCTGTGCCTGCTCGGGTGTCGGGTTCAGCGCCGTCTTCATAAATATTTTCAAGGATATTGCCCATTTTATTGGCCATCACAGAGATACGGCCAGTCACATTTTCGTTGAGCGAGCCAGAAAATGCGCCTTCAAAACGTTTTTGCTCAAAACTGGCGAACGTTACCTCAGCGTAACCTTCCGTTTCTTCTGTTGGTTTTGCAGTTATGGTGTTAACCATGCCGCCTGTGGCGTTACGCCCAAACAGGGTGCCTTGTGGGCCCTTTAGTATTTCAACTCGGCTAATGTCGAATAAACCAAAGGTTTGTGCCTGAGTACTGGCTAGGTAGCCACCATCCACATACACCGCCACTGGCGCTTCGGCGATATCTGCATAGTCGTTTTGCACCACACCACGTATGTTAAAAATGGCACGCTGACCGCCAATATCACCCGCAAGCGATACCCCTGGGGTAAAGGCGATTAAGTCGGTGCTGCTTTCAAATCCCAACGCGTCCATTTGCTCACCGCTAAATGCGGTAACGGCAATACTGACGTCGTTAATGTATTGTTCGCGCTTTTGTGACGTCACGGTGATCTTTTCAAGCACAACCGAATCGGCTGCCAGTGTGTACGAAGAGTGAAGCGCCAACCCTATTGCCGCCGCACAAAGGGTTTTACTCATTTTATGCTTTGGTTTTTCGTGGTACTTGGTCATTGTGTGTTCCCTTTATTGTTTTATTTCTCACTGACTGCTGAGGAGAGGTTTGTAGTGTTAGTTTGTTTAACTTTTGTTCTATTGAAACTAAAGGTGTTTTACCAATGGGTAAATATTCTTGTGTCGAAGTGATGTTTCATATTTATGAAACTTAATACGGCTTACGTGCGTAAATTAACTTTTTGTTAACATTGGGTTTGTGTGATTACCGCGAGGTAAATGGAATGAAGGCTGCTCCCTTTGTGGGCGAGCGCGTAGGCAGCAAGGCAAATCAGCAAGGGGGGAGAAGAGAAATGTGTGGACGAGTGAATGCCATTAAGGCGCAAAAATGCGCCTTAATTAGCGGTTTTAATATGGCCTATCGAAGGTTAGCGAAACGCAGGAATAACTTCGTTACCGTAGCGAGTAATGATGTTTTCTTCGTCGCCGTTATCTAGGTATATATTAAACTGAGTGGTCCCCGCATTTTTGAGGGCTTGAATTTTCGAGATATGATCCTCCGCTTCGCCTAATACACAGAAGCTTTTAACAATATCTTCGGTAATAAAGTCGAGGTAAGGGTTGTCGCTTTGCCCATGTTTGGAATAGTCGTAACCACGGCGCTGCTCGATGTAATCGGTGAGACTTTTAGGGACTAAGCCTGAGTCGCTACCATATTTTTCAACGATATCGGCAACATGGTTACCTACCATGGCTGGGAACCATTTGGTTTTTTCTATGCAGGTTTCCATATCCCCAAAATAGGCCGGTGCCGCAGCCTGTACTTTGAAGTTGCTCATATCGCGGTCAACTTTATCCCCGGCGGTTTGGCACTGTTGTTGAAACCACTGTACAAGGTCTGGGTCGCCAATTTGTAATATTACGCCATCGCCATGTTCGCCTGCTACAGCAAGCGCTTTAGGGCCATACGCGGCTACCCAAACAGGTAATTCGTAGCCGTCTGCCCAAGGGAATTTAACTGGCTTCTCGCATTCCCCGTACATCACCTCTTCACCGCGCACCATTGCTTTTACTTTATGTGTGAATTCGGTAAGGCGAGCAAGGTTAGCAGGCTTTTTGCCCATGACACGCATTGACGAGTCGCCACGTCCCAGACCAATATCAAAGCGGCCATTACTTTGTTTTGCCAAGCTGCCGTATAAACTTGCCGCCACTGACCAGTCGCGTACATTGGGGTTAGTGACGCAGGGGCCAAAGCGCATCTTGGTGGTGTGTTCCATGCACATTGCCATGGCCACAAACGATTCACGCCATAAAATATGGGAATCGTAAAACCAGCAATAATCAAACCCTGCCTCTTCTGCCATTTTAACCAATTTACGTGCGCGATCTGGGCTAACAAAGCCTTTAAACGTAATGCCAAATTCCATTGTAGTTTCCTTCTAAACCTGTTGAGCTTTTCAATTTTTAGTTGTTTTAACGCTGTTGGTTAACAGCGCGAAGTTGCTTTAAGCACTAGTGATTGGGTGCCCAAATACGAATGCCGGCATGAGTAAAAGGCACCGACTTAGAAATATTTAAGCGAATCAAAATAGGGGTAATGGCCTCTATACACCGTGCGCTGTCGGCAAGCCCCGCGTTATAGCTTTGCACGCCAAGGTTTTCGAGTAGGCCAATCACCTTGTTTTTCGCGTCTAACTGATTACCGCAAACCAACACATCGCAATTAATTTTTTCATCCAATTTGTTTAACGTGACGGCCGATACATTGTGAAGTGCGCCCACTACGGCGTAGTCGTCACCGAGTAAAGCTTGTGCCGATTCTGTGGCGGATCCTTCTGGCGGCATTGCTACCGCTTTTGGATTGTTTTCAGCCAGGGGCACCACAATGTCGATAAGAATTTTGTCTCTTAACAAGGGGCGAATTGCATCTAGCGTGGCGTGATGAGCAGCCCAAGGCACGGAAAGAATGACAAATTCAGTGGCTTTTGAGGCTGCTGAAATGGTATCTGCCCCTGTAATTTTGCCTTTAGCTTCAGGTACGGCTGCTTGTAGCTCGGCAGCTTTTTGTGCGGCCTTTTCTCCGTCTCTTGAACCAAGAACAACATCTAGCCCGGCTAATGCAAAGCGTTTTGCTAAGCCTGAACCTTGAGGGCCGGTGCCCCCTAAAATTGCAACGGTCATGCGAATAAATCCTCTTTCGTGGGTCTTAATAAATCTGAAGCTTGGCTGTCAGGCTGACACGCCCACTCCAATCCTTTAAATAGAATGACGGGGCATTTGCCCTGTTTGCTCATCAGTAGTCCAGATGCGCCGGCGAGCTCGTCGGCCAGGGCGGGAGCGGTCACTTTCAGAGGCCGTCCGTAAGCATCTAATTCCCCCTCTAATAAATTCAGGGCGGGAATATTGGCAAGCCCGATAGCGACGTTGGTTTGCCCTAGTCGCCATGGCCGGCCAAAGGTATCGCTAATGACTATGCCAATTCGACACTGATAATGATGTGACAACGCGCTTGCTATGCGTTTAGCGCTGGCGTCAGGATCTTTGGGCAGTAAAATAAGTTCGCCGGGTGTGTCGGTATTGGATTCATCTACCGCGGCATTGGCGCTAATGTGGCCAAGGTTATGCTCGGTAATAATGATGCCTTCATTGGCATTCGGGTGTTTGTGTACCTTAACCAGTCGTTTCGACTCAGATAAAATCACTTCGACTTTACGCGGGTCTTTGTTGACTTTTTTGGCCAGTTGAATGGCTTGGTCGCTGGCGGTAACCTCGTCAATGTGAACGCAGGCGCCCTCCGCCTTCGACACCACCTTTTGTGCAATCACTAAAATGTCACCGTCATCCAGTTTTTGCCCCTGGTGGGTAAGCCCCTCGATGATGATAGCGGCCAAATCATCGCCCCTTCGAATGTAAGGAATGCCTGCAATGGTTGTGATGGTCAGTGATGGCATAATTGCGCCCTAGGCTATCAGTGAGTTCATCACATCGTTAATGTGATGAAGGTCGCTAGGTTGGTCAATGTCTTGGCTTAAATGCACAGGCTGGACTGTGATATGCGAGTGCCCAGCGTGTATGGCCGCTTGTTGGTGAGCCAGCGACGATTGCTCACCAAACTGATAGCGAATGGCATTGGGAGGGCTGGTACACAAGGCATTGGTGCCGCCATCGTGTGAACTGGCAATCACTACCGGGGTGCCCGATTGCGATAAGGCAACCAATGCATCTAACTCGCTGCGTTCAAGCTTGGCAATGTCGGCAGGTAAAATGAGTTGGCGCTGGAATCCTTTCGCGATAGACCACTGGGTAGCTTGCGTAAGGGCTTGATTTAAATCACTGCCTTTTTCTTCAAATACCACGGCGCACCCTAAACTACTGGCAATATCCGCAATGTACAGCGAAGGCGTTACCACTAATTTTTGCCAATGCGGAAATGTACCGTTGAGTGTTTTAAGTGTGCGCTTAAACAACTTTACTGCTAAGGCTTTCCGTAAAGCACTGGGTAAGAAGGGCGATAAACGCTGCTTACTGAACACGGGGTCTTTCATAGGGATAACAACGCATAAATCAGGCATAACAGACCTCCTCCCGTTTAAGGGAAACCTGAATAACTTCTTCCATTAGCCGCGTTTTGTCGCTGTCTGATTTCATCAACGTTGAAGTAGCATGGGTAGCCAGTCCAAATGATTCTATGGCTTGTTCATCGGCACTGTCACTGCTATCGATAATGAGCAAATCGGCAATGTCTTGATAAAACTCAGCAATGCCTGTATTGCCTGGAGGAAATTGCATTTGTTGTAACAATTTCTCTGCTGGGCCTTTCACGGCTTTGCCATTAATTAGCGGCGATATGGCCACTTTAACCGCCGTGCTTTGGTCAATCGCGTCCTTCACTTCATTCACCGCTAACATAGGCGCAATGCTTAATAGCGGGTTACTTGGCGCAAACACAATAATGTCAGCGTGAGCAATGGCGGTTAATACTTCTTGGCTGGCGTAAGCTGTTTCAGCCCCTTTATAGGTAATGCCAGTCACATGCGGCTCGCAACGTCGGTGAACAAAGTAGGTTTGAAAATCTACCCAACCGTCGTCGGTGTTTAAGCGGGTTTGCACGGTGTCGTTGGTAATGGGTAGCACAGGTACGGTCACCCCTAAGCGCTGGCGAATTTTCTGAGTAATGGCGGTCATAGACTCGCCTTTGGCCCTTAATTCACTGCGAAAAATATGGGTAGCAATATCTAAGTCACCTAAATGCATCCAAGTGTCGCTGCCAAATTGTGCTAGCCGTGTGAGGATTCTGCAGCTGTCATTGTTAATGCCCCAGCCGGTAACGGGGTTCACGTCGTTCGCTAAGGTGTACACTAAAGTATCTAAATCGGGAGACACCCAGAGGTTATGAAAGTTGTCGTCATCTCCCACGTTGCCAATAACCGTCAGGGCCTCTTTGTAGGTAGAGTGGTACAAGCCTTTTGCGGCCTTTGCGCCACCGACGCCGCCAGCAAGAAGTACGATATTTTTTGGGGTGTTCATGCGCTTACCTTTACAGGAATAGATTGAGGCGAGGAATACGCGGCGCTTACCTGCACAGAGCGTTGATAGTCGATAAGTGACAGCTGTGGTTCTGGCTTGCTTGTGCGGCCATAGTGAGCAAGTTGCTGATACAGGGTATTGCGTTGAGCGGCCTGTAACCCTGCGTGCTGAATAAAATTCACCATGTCTCTAGGCACTATCTCCTGACCATGACGAGCACCTGCCGCCCGAGAAATACTTTCATTCATCAAGGTGCCGCCGAGATCGTTAGCCCCAGCCCGCAATACTTGCGAGGCCATATCAGGGCCCATTTTCACCCATGAAGCTTGGATATTGTCGATATACCCCTGCAGCGCAATTCGGGCAATGGCGTGCATTTTAAAATGCTCGTCGCGGGTGGGGCCGGTACGTACTTTATCTGGGTTTTGCGTGTACAAAGGGCTATCTGCGTGAATAAAACCTAAGGGGACAAACTCGGTAAATCCCCCCGTTCGCGCTTGTATGTCTCGCAGTAAGGTTAAGTGAGCGGCCCAGTGTTTAGGGCCATCGATATGCCCATACATAATGGTTGACGTGGTGGGAATATTCAGTGAATGGGCAGTTTCAATTATCTCTACCCAGTTTTCGGTACTTAACTTGTTTTTGGTTAGCTGACGTCGAACTTGCGTATCCAGAATTTCCGCTGCGGTGCCAGGCATGCTGGCGAGTCCCCGCGCTTTTAAGTCAGCCAAAAAGTCCCGATAGGCTGTACGCCCTTTTCGTGCGCCGTACCAAATTTCAAAAGGTGAAAAGGCGTGAATATGGATGCCGGGCACCTGCGCCGTTACTGTGTCGAGCAGTTCACCGTAATAAGATGCGGGCATATCTGGATGTAAACCGCCTTGAATGCACACTTCCGTCGCGCCTCGGCCCTGCGCTTCTTGTGCGCGCTCTGCTACTTTTTCCGTGTTTAAAAACTCGGCGTTTTCGGCGTTTTTATTAACCCCAAAATTACAGAATTGGCAGCCCATGTGACACACATTGGTAAAATTAATATTTCGCGTAATCACAAAGGTTGCGGTGTTACCGCATCGTGCCTCGCGCACTAGGTCTGCGGTATGCAGCAAGGCGTCAACCTCGTTGCCTTGTGCATGAAATAAGGCTTCAATTTCATCTTCATTAGGTACATTGCCTTCTAACGCACGCTGTAAAATACCGGCTAAAGGCAAAGGTATTTTCGCCAACTTTTTTTCTATTGATGTTGGGCTGTAAGGCAAAGGCAGTTGACTTGAGGGGGAAGCATTAAGCATGGGCAACTCCTTGCGTACGCGTGACTGAATTTGGAGATAAACATTGCTCAACGGCAAGGCCGTCAGCGCGAGATGCCGGCATGGCTGCATGAACATTCGTGGCTAAATAGCGTTCTGCCGACCTTAGATATTTGGGGTATACCGTTAGGCGCTCTTGCAATTGATAGCCCGCGCTTTCGCATGCACCGGCAAGGGTCGCTATTTGCGGCCAGGCTCGCTCTGGGTTGATAAAGTCTTTCGTCAATGGAGAAATGCCGCCCCAATCGTTAATGCCAGCACTGATATAGGCCGTGTACTCTTGTTCTAAATTTGGCGGTGCTTGCAGCGAAATATCTGGGTGTAAAATGAGCCGCGCGGCGGCCAAGGTTAAACGCATATCGTCCAGTGTTGGTTCTGGGGCATTGGCCATGGCGGTGCCAGCTTTAGCGCGAAAGTTCTGAACAATCACCTCTTGAATATGGCCGTACTGGGCATGCAAAGCATTAATGGCCAGCAAGCTATCGATACGCTCTTCCCATGTTTCACCAATGCCAATGAGAATGCCCGTGGTAAAAGGTACGTCTAGCTTGCCTGCGTTTTCCAAGGTTTGAATACGTACGCCGGGGGCTTTATCTGGGCAGGCGTGATGGGGCTGACCCTTTTTCATGAGCCGAGCGCTGGTACATTCCAGCATCATGCCCATACTGCCACTTACAGGCTTAAGTTGTTTTACTTCCTCAAAGGTGAGGGTGCCAGCATTGACATGAGGTATCATCAAGCTTTTGTCCAATACCATTTCACACACTTCGGTGAGGTAGTTCACCATACTGGTGTGTCCCAAAGTGGCTAACCAGTCACGGGCGTAGGCGTAACGCTTTTCTGGCTTTTCGCCCAGGCTGAAAAGGGCTTCTTTACAGCCTTGTTGTTGGCCCTTTAGCACATCCGATAAAACCCTATCTCGACTTAAAATATTGCCTTGCCCAGAGTCAGGGTGTTTCACGAATGTACAGTAGCCGCAGGTATCACGGCACATATTGGTGAGTGGAATAAATACCTTACGGGAATAGGTGAGAGTATTTGGCCAATAGGTATCGCGCACCTTAGCGGCTTCGCTACAAAGGTGTTCAAGTTCTTCTTTATCGCAGTTTGCCAGGGCGATAGCGTCTTTTCGCGATAGCATATGATGGCTCTCCTACTGTTCCTGCACGCACGCTTGATTGCGCTTTATACTGTTCTTTTTTTAATCTTTAGCATGAGTTTTACCAAATGGTAAAGAGATTATTTGATGGTTTTTTTGGTGCGTGGCGTGGCTCAAAATAGAGCAGTCTGGGTGTTTTTTAATCTGTCTGGGCGATTTAATGAATGATATGTGTTGCCAAATTATTCATTAAAAACATAATGTTAAGGTGGTTTTTGGCGGGTGTGGAACGAGAGGGGGGATTCTCTCCCTTAGATCGGAGAAAATCTAAGGAAAATACCGTTAAAAAAATTTTGGATGCACAATAGCAGTGCGCTACGGCTTAATGCCTAACGCACTGAGGACAAACTGACATAAAAATTGGGTGGCATCGTCGAAGTCTTCTTGGGTGAGACTTGGCTTATCCAGCAATAATTGAATTTGGGTAGAAAAGTCGGCATAGGTTTGTGTGGCCGCCCAAATTGTGAAAAATAAATGCTTGGGGTCTATTGGCTTGATGAGCCCCGCCGCTATCCAGCGCTCGATAATGGTAATGTCCCTTTCGAAGGCGGGGCGTAAGTTTTCGATAAGGTAGGTTTTTAGTACTGGCGCACCATTGATGATTTCATGGGCAAACACTTTTGAGCCGTTAGGGTAATCTCGCGACAATTCAATTTTCTGACGAATGTAGTCGCTGATGATGTCGGCAGGCGATGCGCTGGGGTCATCGTTAAACTGCATTTTCTCAAGCCAGAGATCAATCATGTTTTCCAAAACCGCTTGGTACAGTTTCTCTTTGCCAGGAAAATAGTAAATGATGAGCTGCTTAGATAAGCCTGCTTGCTTTGCCACAGCGTCCATGGCGGTGCCTGCAAACCCTTTTTGCGCAAACACGGCTTCTGCTGCGCGCAAAATATTCGCCTCAGTTTTAGCGCGATTGGCCTGGGTTTTCGTTGCTTTTGTCATGTTGTTTTTGTGTCCTGTCGCCCCTGCTAATCGTCAGCAATGATGGCTTCTTTTCCATGTTCTCGCGCTAACGCGTCTAAGAATAATTTGACCAAACGTGTAGGCTTAGGCGACTTTCGATAAATAGCCGCAAAGTCGCAGTGATAAGCAAAATTTGCTGGTTCTATTGCCCGCATTTGCCCTTTGCCCACAAAGGATTCAGCATAGTGCTCGGGTAAAAAGCCCAGGTAACTTCCCGAACAAATTAACGTTGCTATCCCTTCTTGGTCATTAGCCACAGCCATTCGGTTTAAACCAAGGGCCATGCTTTTGTCCATATTTGGGCTATGAAAGCTTAAACCCGCGTATTTGGCATCACGAATAGCGGTATCTGGAATATTCCCCAGCGCACTAAAAAGTGGATGTTTTGCCCCGCAATACAAGTACATCTGCTCTCCAAACAAGGGCAGATAGTGCAAGCTTGATGAGGTACGGTGGGTAGGAATAATGCCAATATGGTAGCGGCCGTCAAGTATACCTTGTTCTATGGTATTCACAGGAACAACATGTATTTCCACATTCACATTGGGCGCTTGCTGCTGATAAGCATAAATGGCGTCGCTTACTTTGCAGGCTTCGTTAGACACGGTTTTATCAAACATGGCCACGACCACATTTCCCTGCAGGTGGCGGTGCATGTCATTCACTTCATTACGAAAGTCTTGAAGGGATAGCAATAAGCGCTGGGTAGATTCGTAAATACGCTTACCTTCTTCGGTGAGCGCAAAGCCGCCTCTGCCTCGATGGCAAAGCACCATGCCCAATCGCGTCTCCAAATCTTTTAAATGGCGGCTAATGGTGGAGCGTCCAATATTCAGTTCTAGTTCTGCCGCCGACAAGCCTCCGGCTTGAGCAACCACAATGAAAACCCGCAATAAACGAATATCGGTATCGGATAAATTACCTAAGATGGCACGCATAGTTTCATATTTATGAAAGTAAGATTTGAATATTTATAATTTATCGAACATAAGCGGCTGGGTAAAGTGCGCTAAGTAAACTAATTTCGAAGGAAGACAATCATGACCCAGCGGGCTTCTCAGCTATCTCCTCAGCCAATGGATGCGTTGTGGATGCCGTATACGGCTAATCGCCAGTTTAAATCAGCGCCACGCATGATTACTGGGGCACAAGGTAATTACCTGATTGATGACAGTGGCCGTAAGATTTTTGATGGTTTATCGGGTTTATGGACCTGCGGAGCGGGTCATAATCGCCCCGAAATTACCGAGGCGGTAGCCAAGCAACTTGCAACATTAGATTATGCACCGGCATTTCAGTATGGCCATAACTTGGCCTTCGAGTTGGCCGAAAGGTTAGCCGCCATGGCGCCAAGTGACATAAATAAAGTGTTTTTCACCAACTCAGGTTCAGAAGCGGCTGACACGGCCACTAAGATGGCTCGAGCCTACTGGCGTCAGCAAGGTCAGCCTACCAAAACCCGTATTATCGGCAGAGCAAAAGGCTATCACGGGGCAAGCTGGGGCGGTATCAGCTTTGGTGGTATTGGCGCTAACCGCAAAATGTGGGGGCCAGCGATGGAGTCTGACCATTTGTCTCACACGCTACTTCCACAGAACGCCTTTAGCGAAGGTATTCCTGCGCAAGGCGCCAATCTGGCCGACGAGCTTATCGAAATGGTTGCTTTGCATGATGCATCAAACATTGCGGCGGTGATTGTTGAACCCATGTCAGGGTCAGCGGGAGTCATTGTACCGCCCGCAGGGTATTTAAAGCGGTTGCGCCAGCTTTGTGATGAACACGATATTCTTTTGATCTTTGACGAAGTGATTACCGGCTTTGGCCGTACTGGGGATCTGTTTGGTGCAAACACATTTGATGTGGTGCCAGATATGATCAACGTGGCAAAGCAGCTTACCAATGGCGCTATACCTATGGGCGCAGTGCTAACACGGCAGTTTATTTACGACACCGTAGTGGATGCAGGCGGCGCACCTTACAACATTGAATTGCCCCACGGATACACCTATTCCGGCCATCCGGTAGCGTGCGCCGCTGCCATGGCATCTCTGGATATACTTGAACAAGAGAAGCTAGTAGCAAGGGTAGCGGAACTTAGCCCTTATTTCGAACAAGGTGTGCACAGTTTAAAAGGCATGCCTTTTATCAACGACATTCGCAACTTAGGCTTCGCCGCCGGTTTTACCATTGAAAGTTATCCCGGTGAACCTGCGCGTCGCCCCTTTGAGCTGGCAATGAAGCTGCTAGAAAAAGGGTTTTATGTACGCTACGGCGGCGACACATTACAACTTGGTATTCCATTTACTACCGAAAAATCAGAAATAGACGCGTTAATTAACGCCATGCAAGACACCCTTATGGATGCCCATGGCATGAAGAAAACGGGTTAATCCCTTCACAGAATTTATAGAGATGCAGTTATGACCACCCAAGTAGGACACTTTATTAACGGGCAGCAGGTAGCCCCACAAGATGGCAACCTTATAGATATTCACAACCCTTCTACAGGCGCGGTATGCGGACAAGTAGAAATGGCGTCGAGTGCGCGGGTTCAACATGCCATAGACACAGCACAAGCAGCCTTTCCTGCATGGCGTGCGACACCACCGGCAAAGCGAGCACAAGTGATGTTTCGTTTAAAACAGTTACTTGAGCAACACAGCGATAAAATTTGCGCACTCATCAGTGAAGAGCACGGCAAAGTTTTACACGACGCCAAAGGCGAGCTTCAACGGGGTATCGAAAACGTAGAGTTTGCTTGTGGTATGCCTCAATTGCTAAAAGGTGAACACAGCAAAGATGTTGGCCCTGGCATAGATGCATGGTGCGAGTTTCAACCACTGGGTGTGGTAGCAGGTATAACCCCTTTTAACTTTCCAGCTATGGTGCCTTTGTGGATGTGGCCCAGCGCCATTATGTGTGGCAACACCTTTGTGTTAAAGCCGTCAGAAAAAGACCCTTCAAGTGCGTTATTTATTGCCGAACTCGCGGCAGAAGCGGGGCTTCCCCCTGGTGTTCTTAATGTTGTGAATGGGGATAAAGCGGCGGTAGATCATTTGCTTGAAGACAGCACAATTCAAGCGGTGAGTTTTGTTGGTTCAACGCCAGTGGCTGAAGCGATTTATAAAAAAGCCAGTGAAAACGGAAAGCGTTGCCAAGCACTAGGGGGCGCAAAAAACCACGCTATTGTGATGCCAGATGCCGACCTAGACAATGTCGTTAATGCCCTAATGGGTGCCGCATACGGTTCGTGCGGCGAGCGTTGCATGGCAATTTCTGTGGTCCTTGCCGTAGGCGACGAAGTGGGAGATGCCCTGCGGGTTAGGCTTTCACAACAAGTTGAAACCCTTAAAGTGGGCGCGGGTTGTGACAACAGCAATGATATGGGGCCACTTATCAGTGAAGCTCACTATCAAACCGTTGCAAACTTTATTGAATCAGGGGTAAGTCAAGAAGCTGACTTAGTGTGTGATGGCCGAGGGCTTAGCGTTGAAGGGTACGAAAACGGCTACTTTCTTGGTGCTACATTATTTGACCACGTAAAACCACATATGGACATTTACCAAAAAGAAATTTTTGGCCCTGTGCTTGTGATGTTACGAGTCCCCGATATGCAAAGCGCGGTAAACCTAATTAATGAACACGAATACGGTAATGGCACCTGTTTATTTACCCGTGATGGTGAAGCAGCGCGCTATTTTATCGACCAAGTACAGGTGGGCATGGTGGGTGTGAACGTCCCTTTACCTGTACCTGTGTCTTACCACAGTTTCGGCGGTTGGAAGCGTTCACTGTTTGGTGATTTACACGCGTATGGGCCAGATTCAGTACGTTTTTATACGCGCAGAAAAGCGGTTACTCAACGTTGGCCTTCAGCCAATTTGCGAGAAGGGAGCCAATTCTCGTTCCCAAGTCACTCATAGAGCGAGCAACGTAAAAGAACGTCAAGTTGGTTCAAAACTTGAATTCAATGAGGGGAAGTGCCTGTGTCATCACAGGTGAAAAGGGTGTGAAAACCATGAAGCCACCATGCTTTGCGGCGGCGTTAAACGAACGTCATTCACACCAAAAAGTACCGCGTACGCCTTTTGTATAGGGTGATGAAGACAAACAGCAAATGCGACAGAAAACCGAATTTGTGTGTAAGCCGATGGCCAACAACAATATTACGGTGGAATCCGTCAAAAGGTTTGACCGTTTGGTAAATAAAAGTGCATGACTGCACACAAATTGGTCATTCGAGGTTCCTGAATGACTTTTCGGTGGCTTGGCGTTACCCGCCTTGGTGTTAAAAAAGGTGTTCAACAAAACGGGCTAAAACGCGGGTTACTTACCCCAAGTGCAACGCAAAAAACAAAGATAAGCATCAGCGAGGAAGTGAAATGGAAAAGCTAAGAGTAAATGGTCAGCGATTATGGGACAGCCTAATGGAAATGGGCGAAATTGGCGGCACTGAAAAAGGTGGCTGTAATCGACTGGCTGCGACGGATCTCGACAAGCAAGCCCGTGACCTATTCTGCGACTGGTGCAAGGCCACAGGTTGTGACATCGCCATTGATAAGTTCGGTAATATTTTTGCCAAACGTCCGGGGCTAAATAATGACTTGCCCGCCGTTGCCACGGGAAGCCACCTAGATACTCAACCTACTGGCGGTAAGTTTGACGGCGTATTTGGCGTGCTTTCTGGGGTAGAAGTTCTGCGTACACTGCATGAAAACAACATCACCACCCCCACACCTATCGAAGTCAGTGTCTGGACGAACGAAGAGGGGTCTCGCTTTCAACCGGCCATGCAAGGTTCCGGCGTGTACGTTGGGCGCTTTGACTTGCAAAAAGAATTGGATAAAACCGACGTTAACGGATTACGTCTAGGTGATGAATTGGCGCGTATTGGGTATTTAGGCGAGGAAGAGCTGGGTAGCCGAAACATAGGTGCATTTTTCGAAGCCCACATTGAGCAAGGGCCAATTTTAGAAGACGAAGAAAAAGCCATAGGTGTGGTGCGTTTAGGCCAAGGGATCCGCTGGTATAACGTGGAAGTTCAGGGGCGTGAATCCCATTCTGGTACAACACCCATGCACTTACGCAAAGACGCCATGGTGGCGGCCGGTAAAATTGTGACAGAAATTGAAGCATTGGCCAATCGCTATGAAAATGGCTTAGGGACAGTGGGTTTTATGCAGGTTTACCCCAATTCTCGAAATACCATTCCCGGCAATATTAAGTTTAGCGCCGACCTGAGAAACCCGAACCCAGAGGTGCTAGCCACTATGCACGAAGAGTTTGTGGCATTTTGCGAGGGCGTAGCGAAAGACAGAGACTTAGATATTTCGGTAGACAACTTCTGGTATTTTGCCCCGGTTGAATTTAATGCGTCTGATGATGTAAAGGCCGCCACCGAAAAGCTGGGCTATTCGCATATGGATATTTACGCCGGGGCCGGCCACGACGCCTGTTATATGGCTGATCTTGTGCCTTCCGGGATGATTTTTACCCCCTGTGAAAATGGCATTAGCCACAATGAAATTGAGTACTCTAGCCCAGAGCAGTGTGAAGCCGGTGCCAATGTACTGCTGCATACCATGCTAACGGCCAGTCACCGAATAGCCGAAGCTGCGGGGGCACCCACAGAAGAAAGTGAGGAGGAAATAGCATGAGCGACGATATACGCGAAGTAGAACTTTCCCCAGCGGTTAAAGCCAGCGATTATTTTAACGAAGACCTGGCCCCTACTCAGGTTTCAGAAAGAACATGGGGCACAGGTAATATCGCTGCCCTGTGGGTGGGCATGGCGATTTGTGTGCCTACGTACACCCTAGGGGGGGTGTTAACATCCTATTTTGGGCTTTCAGTAATGGAAGCCCTTTTTACCATTTTGCTAGCCAACGTGGTGGTGCTGATACCACTGACATTAAATGCGTTTCCTGGCACTAAATTTGGTATTCCGTTCCCTGTGGTTCTGCGCTCTTCTTTTGGCATTGTTGGCTCGAACATTCCCTGTTTAATTCGAGGTTTTGTGGCCTGTGGTTGGTTTGGCATTCAAACCATGTTTGGCGGCTTAGCTATTCACCTTTTCTTGTCTTCCATCTCCGATGGCTGGGCTGCACTCGGGGGGATAGGGGAAGTCATTGGTTTCTTCGCGTTTGGTGCGCTTAACGTCTATATTGTGATCAAAGGCTCTGAGTCTGTAAAGTGGCTAGAAACCTTAGCAGCCCCTTTATTGCTGATTGTGGGCATTGGACTTATTTGGTGGGCAAGCGATAAAGTCTCGGTGACCGAGGTGTTAGCGACCCCCGCAAATCGCCCAGAAGACGCGGGCTTTTTCAGCTACTTCTTTGCTGGCCTAACGGCAATGGTAGGGTTTTGGGCTACGCTGTCGTTAAATATTCCTGATTTTAGTCGCTACGCTAAAAGTCAAAAAGCCCAAGTGAAAGGGCAGATAATTGGCTTGCCGCTTACCATGTTTTTGTTTGCCGCATTAGGTGTACTGCTGACATCAGCATCTACTACGCTAGTGGGGGAAACCGTGTCAGATCCCGTCACCCTTATTGGCCATATTGATAGCCCATTTTTTGTCGCTATCGCTATGCTGCTTATTATCGTGGCCACCCTTTCAACCAATACCGCTGCCAATGTGGTATCACCCACCAACGATTTTCAAAATATTGCGCCTAAATACATTAACCATACTCGCGGCGTGTTGCTTACCGGGTTAGTGGGTGTGTTGCTTATGAGCTGGGAGCTGCTGAAGAAGCTAGGTTTAATTGAGTCTGACGTTAGCGTTGAAAGCATGTACTCAAATTGGTTGCTGGGATATTCAAGTTTGCTTGGGCCTATTGCTGGCATCATGATTGTGGATTATTTCTTTATTCGCAAACAAGAACTGGACGTGGCCGCACTTTATACGTCGAGTACGCTTTATCCGAAAGTGAATTGGGCCGGCTTTATCGCCTTCTTGGTGCCGGTCGCCGTTACCTTGCTCGCGGTTACCGCCGATGTTTTCACCTGGTACTACAACTATGGCTGGTTTACCGGCTCTATCTCAGGTGCCGTGATTTATTATGTGGCTGCCAATAAGTTGCTATTAGGGGCGCAAAGCCACGTAGGCGACTTAGCGAAAGCATCATAGATGGTCAGTCAAGGCTAGGTTACAAGAGAAAAAGGACAAAACATGGCGCTATTATTAAAAGGTGGCAAGGTTGTCACCCATGAAATGACGTATACAGCCGATGTACTTTGCGAAGACGGTAAAATTACCCGCATTGCACAAGATTTATCAGCGCCAGAGGGGGCTGAGGTTATTGATGTTACAGGCAAACTTATTATGCCTGGAGGCATAGATCCGCATACGCATATGCAGCTTCCATTTATGGGAACCGTGGCGGCCGACGATTTTGCCTCTGGCACCGCGGCGGCACTGGCAGGTGGCACCACCACTATCATCGATTTCGTGATACCCAGCCCAGGCCAGCCGCTAATGGAAGCCTACCATCAGTGGCGAGATTGGTCTGAAAAGTCTATGTCAAATTACACGTTTCACGTGGCCATTACGTGGTGGGATGACAGCGTTCACCAAGACATGGAAACATTGGCCACTGAGTATGGCATTAATAGCTTTAAACATTTTATGGCCTATAAGAATGCCATCATGGCTACCGATGACATTTTGGTATCGAGTTTTACCCGCTGTATGGAGCTAGGAGCCATTGCAACCGTGCACGCCGAAAATGGTGAACTTGTGTATCACCTTCAACAGCAATTGATGGAAAAGGGAATAACAGGCCCAGAAGCCCACCCTTTGTCTCGTCCCCCTATGGTAGAAGGTGAAGCGGCATACCGTGCCATTAGTATTTCAGAAACCATTGGCGCCCCTTTATATTTAGTGCATTGCTCGGTACAAGAAAGTATTGATGCTATTCGTTATGCCCAAAGCCGAGGACATCATGTGTATGGTGAGGTGTTGGCAGGGCATTTAACGGTTGATGACAGTGTTTACCAAGACGCCAATTGGGAGCGCGCTGCTGCTCATGTCATGAGCCCTCCGTTTCGCGAAAAGAAACACCAAGATGCGTTATGGAAAGCCTTGCAAGCCGGTACACTGCAAACTACGGCAACCGACCATTGTGCGTTTTGTAATGAGCAAAAAGCCATGGGCAAAGACAATTTTACCCAAATTCCTAACGGCACCGCGGGGGTTGAAGAACGCCTGGCGGTATTGTGGGAGAAGGGCGTAAATAGTGGCAAGTTAACCGCCAACGAGTTTGTGGCAGTGACCTCAACCAATGCCGCAAAAATTTTTAATATGTACCCGGCCAAGGGGGCGATTGCACCAGGCTCAGACGCCGATATTGTGGTATGGGATCCTAATGGTAAAAAGACCATTTCCGCGTCAACGCACATGTCTAAGATTGAAAACAATATCTTTGAAGGCATGGAGGTCACAGGCGTGCCTACACTCACTATTTGTAATGGTGTGGTGGCCTGGAAAGAGGGCGAATTACTCGCCAAAGAGGGAGATGGTCAATATGTTATGCGCCCTACTTATGCGCCTTTTTATGAGTCATTGCAGCGCCGAAAAGCACTTGCCGAGCCTAAGCCGGTAAATAGAAAAAGCTAACGTTTTCCACCTACCCTTTGGGTTGATGGTTAAACTAACGCAAAACGCCAATCACAAAGAGAAGTGATTGGCGTTTTTGTATTCACCTCAAAAAAGGCTAACTTGCCACCGTTTGGCCTTCTTTGAAATATTGCAGTGCCGCCACCGCATCTTGTTTACGTTCACTAATACTCGCTAACAGCAGCAAGTCTTCTTTATTGGCCGCTAAGGTGGTGGCTTTCAGCAGGGCTTTTTCTGCTAATACATCATCGCCAGAATGATGCGCCACATGCCCTAAGGTAGAGTAAAGTGAGGCGTCTTCCGGCGCTTGCTTTATCCAAGCTTCAATTAGGCGAAGCGAGGGAGCAGCATTGGGTAAGTTAAGCTGCTTAAACAAGGGGAATAGGCTGGCTTTTCTGCCCCGTTTTTGCCATTCCACCAAGCAAGTTTGGGCGTCGTCGTGCATTCCTTGCGCTAGCAATTGCTGAACATAAGCCGCTTGATAGGCGTCGTCATGACGCATTTTACGAGGCAAGTTTTGCCAGTAGGTTTTCAGCTCGGAAGCCCCTTGCTTACTGGCTATTTCAGCAAACTTTCCTTTTGCGATACGTTGCGACCACAGGGTATAGTTTTCTTTAGACAGGGCTTTTCGCCATTGGCTTAAGTTTTCCTCAAGGGTATTCCACTGTCCGAGTTCAGCCAATAACTCTGCTTTTAATCGAACAACCTGTGGGTTGGTTTGCGTGTCCTCAGGTAAAGCATTGAGCTTTTCAAGTGCGTCATTTACCTTACCATGGGCAGCATCCAGCCTTGCCATCATAAGGGTGGCGGCCACTTTTGCATTAGGGTAATCGCAAGCCTGGAGTAAGAAATACTCGGCTTTTTGCTGCTCACCTTTATTCATCGCAATTTGTGCTGACGCCAGGTAATTTACGCCTTCAAAATCGCCATTGGTGGTTTGACTTAACGCTTTTTGAGCGGCGGTGAAATCTCCTGCCGCCATGGCTTGAAGGCCAGTATAAAACGCGCGCTTGCGCTTGCGTTCGCCTAACGCACCAAACCATTTATGTGAACCTGTTAGCAGGCTAATGGCCCAAAGTGTCACGCGCCATAAAAGGTACCAACCCACTAACGAACATATAATAATGATACCGAAACTGATGATGGTCATTTCAATGGCTTTGTTGCCCAAAGAAATAAGCACATAACCCGTGTCGCCCAAAATCATAGGGCCAACAATTAACGCAATAATAAAGGCGGCCAGCACCGCTAAGGCAATGACTAACCATTTCATAATGCGCTTGCTCCTTCACCAAATACCTTTTTCACACGGGTATCAAGCAGCCGTTCTAGGGGTTGCTGAGCGGCAAGTTCACTAGGAATAGGGCGAGATATGTCAGTTTCACGCAGGTTGGTTAACGCCTGACTAAAGCCAGATATTGACGTGCTGCTTAGGTCGAAGTTTTGATCTATTAAGGTTTGTGCGTATTGCAGTGATTGCTCATACAGGCCTTTTTCGCCTTGTAAGGCAGCTGACTGTGCATGCATAAGTTGCAAACGTAGCTGTTCTTTTGCTAAAAACTGCGCTTCTAAAGACATGACAGGTTCAATGGGGCCGCTAAGGGTTTTCACCGTAAAAAAGCCATCAACCATAGAACGCCATACTTTGCTTAGATTTTCTTTCCAGTCGTCGGTAGATTCCGATAACTCAGGGTTCTGTGCATCCACGTCTACCGGTTTTTCAAAGGTGTCTAATGGCAAGTTATCAATTTGAGCCATCATGCCTGTTAACGCTAACGCCACTTGGGTTTGAGAAACAGGGTTCAGTTGCTGCAGGGTTTGAATATCTTCTGCTAAGTGAGCGCGAACCGGCAGCACCGATGGGTCAGCCAGCGACGACAGGCGCTTGTCTGCATTCACTAACAATAAAATAGCCGTACGGACATCATTCTCTAGCCACAGTTTGCGCCCGGCCATTCGGACTAAATAATCGGCTTCGGCAATGAGCCAATCGGCTGGTCGGCGACCTTCCATTGTATTGAGTTGAGCAAGGGTAGCTTCGCTTTGTTGCGTAAGTGCTGTGTTCTGCTGTTTTAAGCGCTCTACATCCTTAGATAGCTGCAGATTGGCATTCGCCATTTCTTCGAATTGCGCCGTCAAGGTGGTACGCTCTTCGGTTAGCGATTGCAACCGGCGTTGGGTGTCGCTTTGCTGAGAGGCGGTTTGCGCTTCTTTGGCTTGTTGTTGGGTGTAATACCAGTAGCCCGCCGCGGCTATTCCTATGACGAGTAGGAATAAGATGATTACCACAAACCACAGTAGTCCTTTCCCTGAAGATGACTTTTTCTTATTCGCCTTGGGCGAGGCTGAGTCTTCGACCTGGGGGGCAGGTTCTGCGCTAGTATTAATTACTTCACCTTCCACAAGGTTTTTATCATCGTTGTCGGCCATTCAATACTCCCAGTTGTCCTTAATCCACGCAATCAGTGCTTGGTCTGTGGCTTGTTCGCAAACTGCCACATTTTCTATACCCCGTTTACGCAGGGTGCTCGCTATACGTTCACTTACTGTTACCCAAGGTAACGTCAAAATGTGATCTGAATGAGAGGCAATAAGCTGCATTGCCATGTTTTCACTTGTAGCGATAATGCCGCTAACATCGTCTATTTGCCAGTTATTTGTATAAAAAGGTTGCGCTAGCGCAACGCGTTTGTAAACACAGAATGGGTAAACCTGCTTGCCTTGCAACCTTAACGTATTTTGCAAGGTATCGCGCCCACCTTCCCCTTTAATAATAACGATGTCTTCACAGTTTGCCTCATTAAGTTGGTGCATAGCCAGTATACCTTCGGAGGTATGCTGTGCAGGCGTGAAAACAGTGGCTTGAGGTAGATGTGATTTTATTTTAGTGGCTGTGGCATCACCCACCGCTAATATTGGCCAGTATGATGGGGCGTCTGGCCACGCTTGGGCGAGTGCCGGTACAGTAAATACGCTGGTGGCTATAAGGGTGGCGTGGCTATGCTGCAAAAGATATTGATGCAGCTTAGCGATAGCGATGTCATTGTATTCAATATCAGAGGTGGCTACCCCTGTTACCGAAACCCCCGCCTGCGTAAAAGCCGCTACGCTGGCATCCAACTTAGGCAAGGGGCGGGTGAGTAACAACATTACTCGTAGAGGGCTTTTAGAATATCGCCGGCACCTTGTTCAAGCAATGCCTCGGCTACTTCTACACCAATACTCTGCGCATTTTCAGTAGGCCCCGTGGCTGAGGCAAACAATAGGGTAGAACCATCGGGTTTCCCTACCATGCCGGTGAGAGTCAGTGCATTGTCGTTTAGGGTGGCAAAGCTACCAATAGGCACTTGGCAGCCGCCTTCTAAACGTTCGTTCATGGCTCTTTCTGCGGTGACACGAGTGTGGGTCTCGCTGTGGTTAAGGGCAGACAGGAGTTCAATAAGTTCAGCGTCATCGTTACGACATTCAATACCTACTGCCCCTTGCCCTACAGCTGGCAAGGATACAGATTCAGGCAAAGGCATGCGAATACGTGATTCCATGCCCAAACGAATAAGCCCTGCCGATGCAAGAATAATAGCGTCGTATTCATTGGCATCTAATTTGGCTAACCGTGTATTCACGTTACCCCGTAAATCCTTGATGATAAGGTCGGGGCGATGTTTTCTAATCTGACATTGGCGGCGCAGGCTTGAGGTGCCCACAACTGCGCCTTGCGGTAACGCGTCTAAACTTTCATAGGTGTTCGAAACAAAGGCATCAAAGGGGTTTTCTCGCTCACAAATGGCATGCAGGCCGAACCCTTCAGGAAACGCAACCGGTACATCCTTCATTGAATGTACGGCAATGTCGGCACGGCCTTCTAGCATGGCGATTTCAAGCTCTTTAATAAATAAGCCCTTGCCGCCAATTTTGGCTAATGGTGTATCTAAAATTTTATCGCCTTGGGTGCTCATGGGCACAAGCTCAACCTGCAACCTTGGGTGATGTTCCAACAGTTTGGCTTTTACATATTCGGCTTGCCATAGTGCTAACGCACTTTTACGGGTGGCAATTCGAAGAGTTCTTGATGTGTTTGCTTGTGTCATAGCGGTCCCGACAATTAACAAGGATGTGCGATAGATACACTAACCTTTGGCATTCTGATTAAAACAATTATGCATTATTGTACTTAAATCTATGAGAATAAGCATAGTTTTCACATTGGTTAAAAGGCAAACCGGCGACTATTATCATTAACAAGCCGTTTTAAAGGAGCTTTTTTCTCAGTGGATCATTCTTCGATACGCCAATTGCTGAA
>Ga0208029_1000237_pt1 | contig 37998 bp, 39 predicted proteins | sample MalvireepMed_s12_FD_184242 | JGI IMG/M metagenome (GOLD analysis project Ga0208029, IMG submission 184242) | Marine viral communities from the Global Malaspina Expedition - Malaspina viral metaG DeepMed_s12 (SPAdes) (version 2) | ecosystem: Environmental > Aquatic > Marine > Oceanic | place... | reverse complement strand
ATGGTCTTTCCAATGAGAATACAAATCCTTTTCTAATAAATCAATATCAAGTTTAGTTGCCAATTCACAACGTATTTGACTCACTATTTTAAAATTGGTAATTCTGCTAAAACCTAAATGCAGATCACAGAAAAACTGATAATCAATATTACTATTGAGTTGTTCTATAAGTTTTCTGTCTGAATCACAAGTGTAATGTTTTAAAAACATTAATGCGATTCTCCCCTTGGGGCTGAACAACATTTTTGAACCAGTAGCCTTTTCTTTAATACCAAAAGTGTCCACTAAAGATTCCCATGGGATGGCGGAATGAATCTTCCCTATATCACTTTCTAAAAAACGGGCATAATAAGCATTAAAGTTTTCTTTAGAAGATAAAAAGCAAAACGTATGCTGATATTCACTAATTTTCTGTATTTTCATAACCGAATGGAATAAGAAAACCCCGATTTTGGCTCTGAACAGCCCTTTTCGGGGTTTTTGTTTATTCAATTTAATGAAAAATACACATATTTACAAGGGATTAGCCATTTTATGAATGCGCCTAATTTGATGATCCAGAGATAGATTCTTACACATTTATTTAAGCTAGCGGTCTTCATCTTCAAACTCATTAAGGAGTCTTAGTTCCTTCTTTTTTCTTGATATATAAACCCCAATTACAATAAATAAAATGAAATTAGCTTTTAAAGATAAACTTGATGCAGATAATAGTAAATTTATATAATATACAAATAGCATTACGGATAAAGCATAATAATCGCTATTTTTTGTATCATTATATATACCTATGAATCTTTTATGTAACCTATAAATAAATACTATCACTAAACTCCCTAAAAAGCCAATTTGAGCCCATATGTTCCCTATACCACTTTCTCCTCCATACCTCCCGTTCATTATACCAGGATAATGTAATTCAGGTCTATTTCCAGCCATCCCTAATCCTAAACCAAAAATATTATTACATGCTATCTCAAACCCAGAATAAAAACCTAAGATATGAGATATAGCGCCATGTGCCTTCGGCTTCCCATACAAAAAATAACCAATTAATAAGAAAAAGAAAAAGAAAAAGAAATACATTTGAGATAATTTAAATTTATATCTTTTCAAAATTGTAACAAGTATTATTGATATTAAAAATATTTTTGAAAAACATAAAAAGCCACTTAAAAAAATTAATCTCAAGAATACTTTTCTGTTTTTTACTTGTTGAGCAAATAAAAAGTATGCATAGGACAAGGATAAATATGTGCCCAATGTCGTTGGTTCTAAAAAAAAAGACAGCATTCTCTTAAACTTCTTTCCTGTTATGAATATTAAATCTGATGTATAACCTCTTCCTACGTCATGAATTGATGTTATGTTTATATTATCAGCAGCATTCCAATAAAAAGGAATTCCTAATACTCTATCCCAAAAGAAAAGAGGTAACAAAAACTCAATAATCCCAAATACACATATTATAAAGGTAATGCGATAATAAAATAACTTAAACTTATATATATCTTGTTGCTTATATATGAGGGAACTAAAAGCAAGAAACATTATGAATGGTATTAATATTTTTCTTGAATTTAATAAAATATAATTTATTGATGCATCAGAATAAAACCAATTAATTATAATACAAAAAAAGAGAAGAACTAATATAAAATAATCTCTAAGTAAATTTTTACTATATTTTGGATTGATTTTAAAATGCAGTAGTGATACAAAAAAAATAGAAACAACTAATAAGTCTTTAGTTGCATGAAAGCCACTAGCAAAAAAAGAAGCTCCAGTAATTCTATATAAAATTAATGACATAAAAGGTTCAACTAGAAAGAATATTATAGTGTACTTCGCTAACTTATATGAATCTAGTGACATTCTTAACTTCATTATCATATATTATGATTTAACTCATAAGAAATTTTACAAAACAAATTAAACTAACAATACATATTGTTGGTATAAATATTCTTTTCTCGAATTCAAAAAAAGTGGTATGTAACGTTTTGTAGGTTCCCCTTATAATAAGAGGGGATGTTACTAATGTAGCAAATAATATTGCTAATGGAAATACAATTACCCCCAATTGTTTATAAAAAACACCTAAAAAAAGAAAGTAACATACAAAAACAATAAAACCATTTATATGCTCAATAACATGATTCGCTTGATTAGAAATTGATAGATTAATACCAGCCCATCTTAAAATCAAAGTAGAGAAAGTAAATGCTATTAGTAAGTTTACATCCCCTAGATCAGTATTTCCTTTGATAAGAAGTATTAAATTTTCTCCAAAAAACAATATAATAAAAACTCCCATTATAAAAATTCCATATAATAAATATAAAACTTTATATAGTAGAGGAATTAATCTCTTGAAATCTCCTATAGCCCTTAATGAAGCTATTTCTGGGACTTTAGCTTGAAAAGTAACCATCATAAAAGATTCCAATAACTCAAATATTCTTTTTGTTAAAAGAAAAGAAGCGGAGGTGACAGGATTAAATAATTGTGCTACAATAATTCCAGAAACATGTTTTATAATTGTTGCGAAGATGGTAGTAATACCACTCTTCCATGCACTATCCCATACCACAACAAAAACCTCCTTTTTAAATTTTGATTTAGGTAATTCTATTAAAAAATTATTGTTAACCTTTCTTGATAAGAAATAAATTGAAATACTGTTTATAATAGCTATTAGTTCTACAACGAAAACTATAGTTATTAGTCTTGCAAAAAATATACCCACATATAGAACTAGAAATACTCCAAAAAAACTCACTATAGTTGAAACTCTATTAATTAAAGCTACTTTATTTATTCCTCGTAAATAAATTTGATAAATAGTCATGTATATATTAAAAGTAGTGCCGAATATTATTAACCCCCAAGCAATCCAACCTTCATATCGATTCTCTAAATAATTAACTGGCTTAAGTATTGATAATGTACCCAAGAATAATACTAATATAAAATATAAAATAGTTAAAATTAAAAATGTTTTCTTCATAACAATTAGCAAATCCGAAAATTCACTTTCATTTACATTACCAGACGAACTAATTGATACTCTATCCTTTATTTTAAAAAAATCCTTGACATTAACACCAGAATATGAATATGAAAAATATCTTACAAACGTAGAATTAAAACCATATTGTATTCCTTGACCAATACCTACAATAGTAGTAAATAGAAACCATAAGTTTGTTTCTTCAATTGAAAATTTCTTAAGAACTATAGGGAGTGTAATCAGACCAAAAACAACTTTGACTACTTGCGATATCCAAGAAGTGAAAATTGAAGAATTATATATTTTTTTAAACATTAAAAAAACCTTCTAATCTCATTATAAAAAACTTCATTCCCGTTTTTATTCCAATGGGTGTCATAAGGATGATAATCTTCTATTTCAAAGAATGTTAGCATGTCTATTTCAGTAACAGAATCATGATTAATATTTTTCTTAAATAAATCATAATTACATTCATAATTCTGATTTAGTCTCTCTAAATTAAAATTATTTATTTTAGAACTTAAAATTTGTTCTTTTATAGGTACCCTAACCAAAATAACATCTTTAAATAAAGAAAACAATTTATTGAGTTGATTTACTTCATGAATGACAAAATTTTCTTTTGTATTAAGATCTATATATGAGTAATTTGTATTCAAAAAATATCTCCTCCTATTTAACTTATAATATATATTCCTTTTCTTTATTCTCTTAACAAATTGTTTTATCATCCATTTAGGATATATCTTAATAACATCTAATAGTTTTGTTTTCCACCCCATAAATTCAAATATATCTTGACTTTGATTGCCTGCTAAATAGAAGTTATATGAGGTAATCCAATTATTAGGGTGATAAATGAAGATAAGTTTAGAGAAGTCACCCTTATATAAGTCCTCCAATCTATTATTATGATTTTCAGTACCAACAGGAAAACCAATATTCATAAAATTTAGTCCTTCCTTAGAAATCAAATCATACCAATTTTCACCAATATTAACTGATAAGCCCATGGCGTATGATGTACCACAAATAACAGTTGAAGCATTAGGATTAGAAATTCCTCTTAAACCAAATTCATTTGTTGAAAAAGAAAAATTTAAAAACTTATCATTTAAGACAACTTCTTTATCAAAAGATAATCCATATCTCTTTGATGGCTTTAATAAGCTTAACCACTTGCGACCGTTAAATGGGTTTGAAAAATTAATTCTCATCTTACATTGCATTATAAACCTACTACATCGTATGAGTTAATATATTTTCTATTAAAATAAAATCTTTTTCTTCACTCACTTTTAACCCTTTTAGTGGATCTATATCAAATAATAATCTATTTTCTCCCAACACAGCATAATTTTGCAACTTCATTCTACCTACGAAAGATTTAACATCCCATATAGTAATAGCCCAATTTAGTGTAGTAACCTTATCATTATTTTGAGAAGGGGCTAATTGTTCATTTATATTAATATTAATTGGTTTACCATTGCAAAAAGTCTGCATTTGGGTAGATGAAGCTGATATTAAAGTATCACAATTAGAATTTTTAAATAAATTTAAAGCCTTTTGAATATCCTGCTCATCAATTAGGGGACAAACTGGATTAATCATAATTAGTGTGTCAGGAGAAAGTTTTTTTATTATGTCATAATTAAATTCATCACTAGAGGCATTGTCATTTGCTAAAGCTCTTTCTCTTTTATAAATTTTAACCTTAGGGAATTTTACTCTTATATAATCTTGTATCTCTACTGAATCAGTATTAACAAATATGTCATCAGTTACTCTTGAGTTTATAGAAGCTAACGTTGTATAATAAATCATAGGATTCGATGCCATTAACCGCATATTCTTCCTTGGCACCCTTTTACTCCCTTCCCTTGCGGGAATATGTAAAACTATCTTTCCTAAATCTTTCATTTAAAACTTGACTTTAATCGTTGCTTTTTTAATTAATTCTGGCTCATTTACATACCTCTGAGGACTATGCGCATCGTTAGGAAACATTATTGCGAAATAATCATTACCTATATCTACTTGATTAACGTCCTTATAACTATGATCATAATATTCTACATCCTTCTCTTTGTCATAAGGTTTTATTAGATTCAAATTATCTCTATAATCCCATAAAATTCTTTCTCTACCTATTAACGGATATTGTATGTCAATAACTTCTCTATGTGCCTCATAGCCCTTTTCGAAAATTTCTTTTGTCCGATATTCGGTTATAATAGCTTTAACGTTCTTATTAATGATATACTCCCCTATTTCGATATCTTTGTCTAATTGTGCTATAAACTTTAACCCTATATAAACATCATTAGATAAAAAGTCATAAAATTCATAATTTTTTATACAGTCAATAATCATATTTCTTTATTTAAATAATATTCAAGATGGTTAACAAACTCCTGATTTGGAGTAATCATTCTCTTCTCTGCTTTACCAAAATCTGTAAGCAAAATCAAACCTAAGTTTTTCCCTACATTTTTCTTGTCTTTGGATAAAGCATGCAACAAAGTCTGGATGTTTATATTCTTTAAACTATAACCATTCCAGATTTTGATTAAAAAACCTCTAATATAGTTTCGAGTTGATAAATCAAGTAAACCATATTGCACAGAGACATAATTGGCTATATCCATACCAATAGCTACAGCTATTCCATGTGGAATTTTATAATTTGTAATACTTTCTATAGCGTGCCCAAAGGAATGTCCATAGTTTAATAACTGCCTAATACCTATATCAAACTCATCCTCTTCTATATACCCTTTTTTAATTTGTAAGCTAGTGTATATAATCTTCTTTAATTTTTTTCTATCATTTATTACCAGATCATAACAATCCTTAACCATATCAAAATCTTGCTTACTTGATAATATAATATAATGACATAATTCACCCAATCCTGAATTAAAATCAGCTTCAGGTAAAGATGTTAAAAAATTCAAATTAATATATATTTTACTTGGAGGATAAAATCCGCCAATTTGATTTTTAAACTCTTTAAAATTAATTGATGTCTTACTCCCAATACAACTATCCCCTTGAGCAAGTAATGATGTAGGTATAAAAATCCACTCTACGCCTCTATATAATACTGACGAAATAAATGAAGTCACATCTTGAGTAATACCTCCGCCTATAGAAAACAATTTATTATTCTTTTTAAACCCTTTTCTTATCAAATCATCTATAAGAGGTATTATACCTTCATAACTTTTTATTTCTTCATTCGCTTCTATCTCAAAATGATTATAATCATTCAAAAAATCATTAAAAACATCCCTATATATATTTTTAATATTCGAATCAATTACAAAGTAATCTCCCTCTTCAAACTCTGTTAATAAAATTTCCTTAATATCCTCCGTAAAATATAGAGAATAATTATTAATTCTTGATTTAATTTCAAAATCATATGCTTGTGTATCCTCCATCAATAATTATATTTTGACCTGTTGTATATGTATTTAATTCACTTACTAAAAACAACACTAAGTTTGCAATTTCACTGGGCTCAGCTAACCTCTTCATCGGCACCCCTTCTTCTAGATACTTAAGCTCTTCTGTAGTATTTGTCTTCCTTGTAAGCTCTGTCAATGTAAAACCTGGAGCAACTGCGTTAACTAATATGTTATGTTCTGCTAATTCTATAGCAGCTGATTTAGTTAATCCAGCAACGCCACATTTAGTGAGAGAATATAATCCTCGTCTTGACCTGGACTTATCACTCCATATTGAGGTGATATTTATTATTCTTCCTCCATCATTAGATTTCATTATATTACTCGCTTCTTTTAATATAAATAATGGGGCTTTAAGGTTAACTTTAGTCATAACATCATAATCCTCAATACTAATATTAGTAATTAAGTTAAGCCTATTTATCCCTGCATTATTCACTAAAATATCTATTCTTTCTAGAGATCGAATAAAGGTTAAAAAAGCTTCAAATGAAGTTTCATTATCGAAATCACATTGACAATAATTAATTCTATCCGTTTTAAATTCATTTTGAATATAACTATCTTCTAGAAAAGATCTTCCAGTTATTATTACTTTAGAACCGCACATTAGCAATTGCTCTGTAATAGCCCTACCTATACCTCTAGTACCACCTGTTACTATAGCTATCTTATTCTCTAAATTTATATTTACTCCATTCATTTGCTAGAATTATAAAAATCACAAACACTGGATATAGCTGCTCGCCCCATTGCTTCAACAGCCTCTTTTGAATTACCTCCAATATGAGGAGTATTTATTAAGTTAGGTATTGAAATTAATTCATAATCACTTGGTGGTTCACAGTCATACACATCAATTGCAGCTCCTGCAATCTCTTTTTCTAGAAGAGCCCATTTCAAATCATTAAGATTAACAATCCCCCCTCTAGAAGTATTAACAAGAAAAGACTCATTCTTCATCATAAGAAAAGTCTCTTTATTAAATAAGTTTTGAGTTTCTTTATTAAGAGGTGTATGAATAGTAATTATATCGCTTCTGGTAAAAACCTCTTCTTTAGACACAGATTCTAAACCATTTTCCACATAATACTCTTCTTGAGATACTATATCATTTACTAAAATTTTACAATTAAATGGTTTTAACAACGCTATCAAATCTTTACCAACATTTCCCGCTCCAATTATACCTATTGTTTTTTCCGACAATTGAATTCCTCCTGATTTATTCCACACTTTATTCTTTAATAAGTTCGAGGTAGTATATAAATTTCGGCAAAGTGATAACATAAAACCTAAGGCCATTTCAGATACGGATCTTTTATTAACTCCCTCAGGAAAAAAAACTTTTACATTATATTTTTCACATGCAGCAAAGTCAATATTATCCAGTCCGACACCATACTTTGATATAACTTTAAGATTAGGAAGTTGAGATAAAACTTCTTCATTTATAATATCCAATCCTACAATAGCAACTTGACAATCTTGTAAAAAAGATATTAACTCATCTTGAGTAAACCTCTTACCTTCTTCATTTTTTTTTACTCTTTTGAACCCCTTTGACCCTAATTCGAAAATTAAATCATCCCTCATAGAAAAGGCTATTGTAGTTACACCAACAACAATTGAATCAATCATATTAAAATCCAGATTTTTCATATATTCTTTCTACTAGTTCTAATGTATCTAATGCATCTTGGCTTGTTCCATTTACAATTTTAGATTTACCTATGATTGCATCAATAAATTCCTTAACTTCTAACTTCCATGAATCATCATATTCAAACCAAGTCACATTCTCTTTAGGCTTCCCCATTGCAAAGGTTATATCTTCAAACTCTCTCCTCCCTACTATCAACTTTTCAGGAGCATAACTTCTTGTATTAGAAAGGATTCCTTCTAAATTAATATAACCTTCTTCAAAACACATTTCAAGTAAAAACTTATGTCTCCATTGAGTTGCACTAGAATGTACCATTGCAGTAGTTTCCTCATTAGACTGCATTATTACAAAAGCATTATCCTCTGCTTCTATATTCCAATAAGATGTCGTAACAAAGCTGTTAATTTTTTCAAATTTTTGATTAGAAAAATATCTAATTAAATCTAACATATGAATCCCTTGATCAATTAAGATTCCTCCCCCAGAATATTCTTTATAATTCCTCCAATTCTTATCATAATCTATACTTCCAGCCTTTCCATAAACCCCTCTTAACCATAATAATTTACCCATTTCACCTGAGTCTATTATTTTCTTAGCTTCGATAACTGAATAATGATACCTATGATTAAAACCATATTTCAAGCGAACATTACTTTTACTCTCCACTTCTATGACCTTCATCAATTCCTCAGACGTCTTAGCTGGAGGCTTTTCACAAAAAACATGCAGTCCTGCTTCAATTGCTTTAACTGTATAATTAGCTAAAACATTATTAAATGTACAAATAAAAATAGCATCTATTTTTTGTTCTAGCAACTCATCAAATGAATTACAAAAAACAATATCTTCATTTAAATCCTCAGGTCGCTGAATATCAAATACAGCTACTACCTTTGCATTTGGATTCTTTTTAATTTCACTTGCTCTTACCCTACCAATTTTACCATATCCGGCAATTCCTATATGAATCATAATAATTATTATAAATTAAATGTTGATGAATTCATATCTTGAAAAGATTCTCTTGACCAATCCTCAATTTTCATAAACTTATCCAACCATAAATGCAAAAAAATCTGATGAACACACTCTACAATTCCATATGTTTTTTTTGGAACATAAATGGAATATCCAGCTTTTTTAACAGATTCATTATTATTCTTTAAACCAGACAACCCCACAGTTATAATATCAAATTCATTGCAATAATCAAGAACTCTAACAATATTACCACTATTACCACTACTACTAATAGTAACAACAATATCCGATGAATTAACTTTATTTATTTTCAAAAACTCTACAAAAGCGCTTTCATAAGAATAATCATTCGATAAGGCTGTCAAAAAAGAACTATCACTAAGAGACAAAGCCAAAATATTTCCATTTTTCGACCAATCTAATGCCATATGATTTGCAAAAGATGCACTTGCACCATTCCCTATAAAAAAAATCCTTCCATTATTCTTTTGAACTTCCCTAGTTTCATTCAACAAGTCATCAAAGAAGGAATCATAATTAATTTGTTTTTTTTTAATACAATAATTAGAATCTTTATAAGAGTCCTTAATTGTTTTAAAGTATTTTTCTACGTAGCTTTTCATCTTAACAAAATTTATTTATTATCTATGGTATAATTATACATTTCAAAAACTTCATTTAATGGAATTCTTTTCAAAACTTCCAATTTCCCACCATGTGTTGAATTAATAAGCTTCCCCCCTTCCGTTCTCAATTTCTTATCTAACTTAATAAAAGTCTCTTCTATTAATTCACTTCTAGGAGCCTGCCACGCTCTTCCAGATCTATAATTTTTTATAAAGTGATTATCATCTCCTTTGGCTTCATATTCTGAATTCTTATCACTTTTTTCAAAATTAAAATCATGATCCACCCCATATAAATAAAACTCCCTAATACCCATATAATAACCAATCTGTAAAGCAACATTCAATGACCCTCCTCCACTCATAACCTTCTTTTGTATTTTCTCTGAGAACTTAAATGGTCTTCCGTTTTTTAATTTAATCCACACATAATCTCCCATTAATGTAGTATTCTTAAAAAAACTAGCAAAAAAAACTTTGTATCCTTTATTTGCATTAATAATTTCTTGCCCAAAATCCTTAATCACTTGTTCATCCGAAGAAATAACATAGTCTGGTCTATATTCCGATTGATCATATACTAAATGTATTCTATTAGCTGCAAAAGTTACAATATTATCCATTCTTGAAATTTTTTCAAGATCCTGCATAACTACACTTGGCCCATTCCCCATTAAAAACCCTATCTTACCTGTATGAATTCCTTTAAATTCAATAAGTTTTTCATAATCTTTATGACAAACAAATCCCTTTGATATTAAACCATAAATAAAACTCCATATCACGTTATATGGGATCTCTGAAATCCTTTTCATTACAGCCTTCCTCTTTTTATATATAAACAAAGGATTATACAAACTTCCCATCTAATTACCTAATTTCTATTTAATAAAAAAATAATATCCAAATAATTTAATCCGCCTTTTAAAAAACTTTTCATCACTCAAAAACACAGCATAATCACCTACAACGCCCCTACCTTATTATATCAACCCATTTGAAAACTTGAGGAATTGTATTAACTATATCACTTTTTTTTTCAAAATAGCATAATAACACTACTCCTACAAATTTCTTTCATTAAATCATCTTCTTTTCCATTCTCAAAACACTTACCCATTAAAGGGTATTACGAAATAAAGATTTCTTTTACATTTTGCACAAAAATACAATAATCGGCTTTATCTCCAAGACTTTTAAGAATTAATACACTAACCTATAGAAGCACACTACACTTTGGTCTCTTTGCTTTGGTTATATATGAGTTGTCACACACAACTTCAACCTCTTCAACTTCATTCTGTTTCACTATTTTTTTTGCAAAATCGAACCAACTCAATATTTCTGTATCACAAAAATGCTTTATTCCATAAAGGGTGTTTTTCCCCTCTATAAGTTCTTTTATAAAAGAATGGAGATTTACGGTATCTGTAGGGCAACCAATTTGGTTATCTACAACACGAATCTCTTGTCCTTCCTTTGCTTTCTCTACTATTGTTTTATAAAAATTCTTTCCAAATTCCTTACTATACAACCATGAAGTACGAATAATAAAATACGCTGTCAAGAGCTCTTGAATGTATTGCTCTCCCTTTAACTTTGACTTCCCGTATTCATTAATAGGATTTGGTTTGTCGGTTACTGTATATGGTGTACCTTTCTCTCCATCAAAAACATAATCTGTAGAAATGTGAATTAGTGTTGTTTGATATTCCTTACATACTACTGCTAATTTTTTAACCCCTTCGGCATTTACCAAAAAAGCTTTTTCTGGTTCCTCTTCTGCTTTTTCTACATTGGTATAAGCTGCACAATTAATACAATAATCTGGTAGGTGTTTTTTAAATACTTCTGCTATTGAAGCCTCATTTGTAATATTTAATTCTTCCGAAGTACAAAAAATAAACACTGCATTTTTGTATTCGTTTTTGTATTTCTGAATAGTAAGTCCTAACTGACCATTAGCTCCAGTTACTAATATAGTTACTTTTTTCTGTTCTTCGATGCTTCGACCTTGCTCAGGATGACATATTTCAGGTTTTAAATCGCTCATCATTAATCAAACTTTAAAATAGCTTCTTTAAAACTAGGCAATTGTCTGTCTTTTTCTGATAAGACAACTTCTGAATCTGGGATTTGCCAATCAATATTAAGGGTCTTGTCATTATAAATAATTCCTCCTTCAGCTTCCTTATTATAAAAATTGTCACATTTATAGAAAAACTCTGCTGTTTCACTTAGCGCTACAAAACCATGTGCAAATCCTCTTGGAATAAATAATTGCTTTTTATTTTCTGCGGAAAGCTCTAACACAACATGCTCCCCAAAAGTAGCTGAATCTTTACGGATGTCTACCGCTACATCGAGCACTTCCCCTTGTAAAACTCGTACTAATTTTGCTTGTGCGTATACACCAACTTGGTAATGTAGCGCTCTTACCGCTCCTCTTTTTGATAAAGACTGATTGTCTTGCACAAAGTTAACCTCTTCTCCAATAGCCTTGTTAAATTGATTTTTATTAAAACTCTCGAAAAAGTACCCCCTCTCATCTTGAAAAAGACGAGGTTCTATAATAAAACAACCTTTTAATTTCGTTTCTGTAATCTTCATTTATTTTATTAGCGGTTATGCTGTTCTTGTTCCATTTTTAGTTAAACTATTATTAGACTGAGCGTATTGAAACCTCCTAATCAACTACCTCGAGACAAGCCTACAAGGTATTTAAAAGAAAATAATTCAACTCATCTAGACACAAAGCCCTTCAAGATACTCAGAACAGGCTCTGGGGAATAAAACCCTCAATGAGGGATTTAAACAAAATACTATTACCTCAACATCCCTTCAATAAGCCGAGGACACTATTTAGAGTTTTAATACTTTTTAGACAGTCACATTTATAGTAGTTCTAACTATATTAATATCCTTTATTATAATCTTTTTCTTTTGCAGGCCTTCCTTTTTCCATCCATGCTGGAGCTGCTTCTCCTTTTAAATAATGATTAAAAAACTGCATCATTCTAGTAGATAAATCTTTTCGATTTCCCCAACTATCTCCTTTTAAGTTATGAGGTTCGTTATTGTAAGAAAGCATCCAAACTGGCTTGTCTAATCTTCGTAACGCAACAAAAAACTCGATTCCTTGATACCATGGTACAGCACCATCATCATCGTTATGCATCATTAAAAGTGGCGTTGTAATATTTGGAGCTTTAAAAAGTGGGGAATTCTCTACGTATAAATCAAATTTATCCCAAAGGGTTCCGCCAATTCTACTTTGAGTATGCTCGTATTGAAACATTCTACTCATACCACTTCCCCAACGAATTCCTCCGTAAGCACTCGTCATGTTACTTACAGGCGCACCAGCCATTGCTGCTGCAAATTTATCAGTTTTAGTAATAATATAAGCTGTTTGATAACCTCCCCAGCTTTGCCCTTGTAATGCTAAATTATTGCTATCTATAAAGCTATATTTAGCCTCCATAGCTTCCACTCCACTTACTATACAGTTATAAGCACTTTCTCCTGGATGCCCTTCTTTATATATAATGTCTGGAACAAAAACCACATAATCGTTACTTGGGTAAAACACTTTATTAATAGTAGAACGACTAGGAGTTGGACTGTAAAAACGATGGTAGGTATCTGATAATCTTTCATAGAAATAAGACACCAATGGATATTTTTTATTGGGATCTAAATTTTCTGGAACGTACAATAAACCTTGTAATTCTACCCCATCATAATTAGTCCACTTCTCTAAAGTTACTTTTCCCCATTTATAGTTTTCTAACTGTTGTTGTCCGTTTGTTACTTGTACAGGATTTTTAAATGAAAGATCCGTTTTCCATAAATCGGGGTACAATGTATAAGCTTCTTTTGTATAAATTAAAGTTGTAGCATTTTTTGCTTTTAGCGGATATCCAAAACTAAAATCGTCTAAAACAAGGACTTCTGGAGCTTTCTCTTTTTGCAAATTTGTATACGCATATCCAGCTTTTTTGTCAGTTTCATTAAATACTGACAAAAGTGCCTTTTTAGTATCTATAAATTCTTCTTCTCTATCCAATTGTAGGTATCTATACTCTGTAGTATTTATCCTTCCGTTTTTTGTTACATTTTTTGGCTTGTCTTTTCCTGAAGGATCTATTTTCCAAATATCATATCGATCATAAATAAACACAGCTTCATCGTCTTCCGACCAACCTGCTACTCCGTATGGTCTTGGATCATTTGGAGAATCGTTTAGCTCATCATAAAAAGCAACTTCAATATTTTTGGTAAGCGACAAATGCTTCTGAGTAGCAATATCAATAGAATAATACACACTATCTTTTCTGTTGTAATACACAGCATACTTTTGAGAAGGACCTAACCAAATTCGGTTTTGCGCTTCCAACATTTTAGTTTTGGTTCCTTCTTCTGTATCTACTAAATAAAAATCGTTTAAAAATAAAGCCGACCAAGAAGAGGCTCTTTTGTACTTATCATCGGTACTACCGATAGCATATTTTGGATTTCCATCTTCATAAATTCTTAAATCTGGAACCAAGCTATCTGCTAACTGAACAGCCTTACTTTTCTCAAAATCATATACTGCTAAATACGTTTTTTTCTGGTCTTTTTTTACATTTAACTTCTGCATAGGTTGCAATTCGGTATCTGTCCAAGACCAAACATCCAATCGTTCTCTTTCCGCATTCAAAAGCGTATCTTTTTTATGGATAACCTTTGCTTCGGCAGTTCCAAAATACATTCGCTTACTGTCGTCAGAAAAATAAATATTTTGATTTTCTGAAGGAAGCCAACCTTTTGGCAATCCTTTTATATTAGCTTCATTAAAAGACTTTACATTATCTTGCTTTCCTACAAACAACTCATAGTTTTTAATATCGGTAGTGTCCTTAGAAAGTAAAAACGCCAAACGAGTTCCTTTTTTATCTAAAACTGTCTGTTTAATTATTCCTTCTGAAGAAAAAATAGTATCTGCTTTTTTAGTCTCACCATCAAAATTTACTAAAGTAGAATGAGTCCCTATTGAATCTTTTTCTTCCTGACTAATTAATAATTTGTTAGCAGATTTTGACCAAGTATACGCTACTACATTTTTTAAAACAATACTGTCTTTTTCTAACGGATTAAAAACTACCAAAATGGTATCATTTTTAGTCTTTTCTTTCTTCTTTATTTTTTTTCCAGAAGTAAGACTATCGTTTTCTACTGAAAGGGTATCTTTTATTGCCTTGACAATTGTTTTGTATGCTAACCAATTTCCTCCTTCTTCAGGAAGTTTAAAACCGTTATTATTAGCATATTTTATTGTTTTTTGAGATTGCAATAAATACACTCCTAAAGAATCTTTAAGTAGCTTGCTCTTTTTTGTTTTCTCGGTTTCTTCTTTTCGGCGGATGTCTATAGGTACTTTTATTTTAAAAGCAACAAAATTACTATTCCCATTTATAGTGGCATTATAACCTCTCGGAATAGAATCAGTTTTTCCTGTTTTTAGATTTGTAATTACCAGTGCTCCATCTCCCATTCCTGGGTTGTATTCGTACACTAAATAATTTCCATTTTCTGAAATTTCTCTATTATCTATTTGTTTCCAGGTATCAAAATCGGCAATTGTAATTGATTTTTTTTGTGCAGTGAGGGAAACAGTTAATAGGAATACTGATACTAAGGATAGTAGGTTTTTTATCATGAAACTATTTTTTTTTTAAATACTTGAATAGCGCACAAGATACCTAAATTAGGAATAATGGTCAATCGTAAAAAAATAATTCCTAGTAGGTATTTTTATGAAATACTCATTAACATTTTTATCAAATCAACTTATTTGATAATTGGGAATTAATATTCCCATTGCCTTGTTTTATTAAGGTCTTCCATTTCTGCAATAGCTTGTTCTGGAATTACCTTTAAGAAAGAAGGATGCTGCTCAATTGCATATTCAATTTTTTCGACAATCTCATTTATAGATTCATTTTCATAATCTATTTCCAAAGGCTCTTTAATAACCATCGACTGAAGAATTCCTTTTTTCTTAACACGAAGTCCTTTTTTATCAAAAGACCTTCTAAATCCGTCTATAACAACAGGAATTACAATAGGTTTATATTGTTTTATAATATGTGCAGTTCCCTTCCGAATGGGTTTCCAAGGTTTTGTAGTCCCTTGCGGGAAGGTTATTACCCAGCCATCGTCTAAGGCTTTTTTTATATTAGAAATATCACTAAACTTTACCTGTCTGTTTACCTCTTTCCCATCTGCTCTCCAAGTACGTTCAATACTTATGGATCCTGCATATGCCAATATTTTTGGTAGAAATCCAGATTTCATGGTTTCTTTTGCTGCCACATAATAAATATTCAATTTAGGCTGCCACAAATAAGTAACATCTTTTATAGAATCTCCACGACCGCTCAAGCTTGCATTAAAAACATGAAACATTGCTACAACATCTGCAAAGTATGTTTGATGATTCGAAATAAATAAAACCCCTGTTTCAGGAAGATTTTTAATAATTTCCGACCCTTCAATTTGCAACTCATTAAACCCACGATAACGACGGTGGGTTAATAAACCTGCAATACGAATAAGCCATTTTTTTAAAAATAATATATGTCCGAAAGGATTTTTCTTAAACAATCCCATTACTAATAGTTATATGCTAGTGTTAACAAAGTTTCAAAAATACAAAATCTTAACCTTAGATTAGCTTTTTAAACATTTCTTTAACCTCATTAAGCATCATTGCAGTAGCACCCCATACCGTATAATTGTTTAATTTAAAGGCAGGTACGTTTATATTTTTAGCATAAGAAGTGGTTAAATTTTCTTCAAAAAGAGCCTTATCATTCATAAAGTCAGAAAATGAAACTTCAATAATCTCTTCTACCTCATCTTCTTGTAATGTAAATTCTAATTTTTCTGTAGAAATCCCCACAAATGGTTGTACTAAAAAATTACTTGGAGGGATATATATTTCTGACATTCTCTTAATCAACTCTATTTTATTTGGAGATACTCCTACTTCTTCCCAAGTTTCTCTTAATGCAGTTTCTTCTATATTTTTATCTGAAAGCTCTACTTTTCCTCCTGGAAAACCTACTTGATTAGAATGTACACCATTATAGGTTTTCCGAAGAATTAATAAAAGTCTAGTTTTTAACGCATCATCTGGATAAAAAAGACTTACAACTCCTGCTCTTCTCGGGTTTTTATCTTCAATATTTATAGTATCTAATGTCTCCATTCTAGTTAAAGGAGCCATTTTATAATGAGATTCTTGCCCTGGTAGTGGCAGATTTTTTATTTTTGGAACTAAATCGTAAAAATCAGCAAATTTCATATGCAATATTATACAGTTCGAGCATTTACAATAATACTATTATTTATTTTATCTAGTTGTGGAGATTCAGCAAAAAAAACTAAGAGCTCTTCAGCAGAAAAAGTCAAAGATACCACTGTAATAGATTCAGCAAAAATAAAAGAAACGCAACAAAAAAAAGAAGAAGAAAAGCCATTTGTACTGACAGAAGATAATGCTATTCCATTTTTCTTTGAATATCAAAAAGAACATACAGAACACATAGTTAAAATAAACACTTCTATGGGAAGTTTTGTTGTGGATTTATACAACCAAACGCCCTACCACAGAGCTAATTTTATTTATCTAACCAAGAAAAAATATTTTAATAATACCTATTTCCACCGTGTAGTTAAGAATTTTATTATTCAAGGAGGAAATACAGATATGATGTCTACCGCTAAAAAAAGAGATAGCATTGGGTTTTATTTGCTTCCTCCAGATACTAAAAAGGGACTAAAACACAACCGCGGAGTTATGTCTATGCCTAGTAGTGACGATGTTGCAAACCCTCATAAACTAGCATCTCCATTTGAGTTTTTTATAGTTACTGCTAAGAATGGGGCGCACCATTTAGATGGTAAATATACTGCTTTCGGAAGGGTAATCTCTGGAATGGATGTTGTAGATAAAATTAATAATGTACCTGCTGGAAAAGACGAATGGCCTCTAAAAAATGTACTTATTAAATCGGTTGAAATTTTGGAATAAGCTGCCTCGATATAAGCACACAAAGTATTTTAAAAAAAGCATTGTGGTTTTGAGAAAGCCTCGTAGCATTTACACCTCAATTCCCGTTCAAGCAAAGTCGGGTAAACAAATCCTTTTGGTATTCAAATAAAATACATTTATTTTTTATAAACGGTAGGCAATTCTAATTTGTATTTAACTGCTAACAAACGCACCACAATTACAACAATAATTGGAATGGCAAAAACAATATTACTTTTAATATCAAAAAGTGTCAATATAAAATAACTTACTCCACCAAGAATACATGCGGTGGCATAGATTTCTTTTCTAAATATAACGGGAATTTCATTACAAAGAATATCTCTTAATACTCCTCCAAAACATGCACTTATTGTTCCTAAAGCAATGCACATAATTGGATGAAGACCAGCTGCTACACCTTTTTCAACACCTACAACTGTATACAAACCAATTCCAATAGTATCAAATAAAAAAAGAGAAAGATTAAAATATTTTAATTTACTTCTAAAAATTATAGCTAATATAACGGTTCCTATAACTACAAACATATAGGTGGTATTAATTAACCATGTTACAGGAGAAATTCCTAATAATACATCTCGAATAGTTCCGCCACCTAGTGCTGTTACAAAACCTATAATAAAAATCCCAAAGGGATCCAGTCGCTTATTCATGGCTACCATAACTCCTGATATTGCAAAAGCAACTGTTCCTAATAAATCTATTAAATAATAAAACATTACATGTGTTGGGTAAAGTAGTTATAATCTTTTAAAACAGTTTTCACAAAGGCATGGGTATTATTGTGAACGGATTGTATGCCTGTTACTTCTTCTATCTTACTTTTTAGCTTTAGCATAGTTTGATGGTCGGATGCCTTTCTAGCTACTTCATAAGTTTCTTTTATAATTCTAGCATCATTGTCGGATAACTTAATAACCATTGGATATGTTGGTTTATAGTCTTCTGATAAATTTTCTAAAATAGTATGATTAATAGTTACCTTATTTTTTAAGGTAATTACAGAAGTTCCTGCAGTAATATCTCCCAATCGCTGACTCTTATCACTTACAATTATAGAAATCAATCCTATAATTCCACTCATCATATTAATATCTATAATTCTAAAAAACCATCGCACTACATAATCTGGAAAAGATGCTTGATATCCATCTATTTTTACCACTTTTATTTTTAAGGCTCTCTTTCCTATAGTTTGACCTTCTAATAACGATTCAAAAAGTAAGGTATAAAATACTACAGGAAGTAAAAACAATAATATAATTGCCATTTGCGACCAATCGTCCATAGTCTGCATTGTTTTCCACAACCCTGATAAATGAAAAATAAAATAAGCTATGGTAGAAACATAGGCTATTTTAATAAGAAAGTCTGTTGCATATGCCAGAATTCGTTCTCCCACCGATGCTGCTGTAAACATTATGTTTACATTTTGTGTTGTGTTAATTTGTAACTCTGACATTTTCTTACTTAATTTAAACTTTTTATTCTACATGAGAGAAGTTGCATTTATCAAACAAAATAAAGAAAAATGGCTCAATTTTGAAAAGGCTATTTTCCATAATCAATTTAAAGATCCAGACGACCTTGCTTCTCAGTACATTCATTTAATTAATGATTTGTCTTTTGCGCAAACCTATTACCCCAAAAGTAAAATAATAAACTATTTAAATCAGCTTGCTGCAAAAGCATTTCAAAAAATATATCGGACAAAAAGGCAAGATACTAATAGAATTTTATCTTTTTGGAAAACAGAAGCTCCTCTTATAGTATTTCAATACCGAAGATATATTGCTTACGCTTTTATTATTTTTTTCTGTTTTGTTACTATCGGAGTTATTTCCGCAGCAAACGACACTACTTTTGTTAGACTTATTTTAGGAGAAGATTATGTAAATAGAACTCTAGAGAACATTCAAAAAGGAGATCCTGTTGCTATTTATAAAACAGGAAGTAATTGGGGTGGGTTTTTAGCTATTACATTTAACAACCTCTTTGTTGGTATAAAATCTTTTATTTATGGCATTTTTGGGGGTTTAGGAACAGGGTTTGTACTCATGCAAAATGGAATTATGTTGGGCGCATTTCAATATATGTTTCAGCAAGAAGGTGTTTTCTGGGAGAGTGTACGTGGTATTTGGATCCACGGAGCTATGGAAATTTTTGCAATTGTAATTGAAGGAGCTGCAGGCTTACTTCTAGGTGCTAGTATTTTGTTTCCAAAAACTTTTACCAGAATAGAATCTTTTAAAATTGGAGTGAAAGATGGTGTGAAAATTTTAATAAGCACCTTCCCTTTTACCATTGCAGCAGGTTTTTTGGAGGGTTTTGTAACTCGCTATTCTAATGCTATGCCACATTTTCTCTCTGTAGGAATTATATTAATTACTTTGAGTATTATTTCTTATTACTTTTTAATTTATCCAACTATTGTTTTTAAAAAAATAACCAAAAATTATGCAGCTCTATAAATCCAGATCTTTTGGAGACTTTTTTTCTGATACATTTACTTTTCTAAAAGAAAACGGAAAACACTTTTATAAAAACTACTTTATCATCAATGGGATCTTTATTATTCTATTAATGGTAATGATATTTTTCTTTTTTCGCTTTTATAACAATATAATATTCTCAGATTTTACAACTGGTTCTGGAGATCCATTTACCAATTATATCGACGAAAATATAGGCACTGTTTTAATATTTGGTTCTTTATTTTTTATACTTGGACTCTTACTAGGAGTTATTAATTATGCATATACTCCAATTTATTTTCTTCTATTTGAAAAGCACGGCGGCAAGAATTTTACTAAAAATGATCTTATAAATGAATTAAAAACACAGTTAGGAAAGATTTTTATCTTTTTATTAGCAGGGTTTTTAATTGCGATTCCTACATTTATTGCAACCTTAATTATTTGTGGGGTTCTAGCCGTAACTATTATAGGAATTCCATTACTTTTAATTGTTTTTGCATGGCTAGCTCAATTTTACTTTATAGCTTTTATAGCCTATTTACAAACAGACAAAGGAGTATTTGATTGTTTCTCGTACAGTTTTAATCTTTCCTTCAAAAAGTTTTGGTCTGCAAATGGTTGTGTAGCATTATTTTATATAATTATTCAAACAGTACAAACTATCATAACAATAATTCCTTATAGCTTTTTAATTGGCTCCTTTGTTTTAGGTGCTGAAAACGGTTCTAACACAAACGAACAAACACTAACTGCAATTACTTTAATGACAATTACCTATATGGTTGCCTTCTTTATAAATCTAATAATGGTCACTGTTTTACAAATGAATGAAAGCATTATCTACTTTAGCTTAAAAGAAGAAACCGAAAACATTAATACAAAAAGTGTGATAGACGAAATAGGAAGTTATTAATATGCGATTAAAACGATTACTCTTTTTTTTATTATTTCTCACGCTTACTTTTAGTTTTGGACAAACAGCTGCCAATAAAAAAAGTATTGGAGACACACTTACTATTGATAGAAATTCCGCTATAGAAAAGCGTAGTTATACAGAAGATTTTAAAGACAATTATACTGCTGAAAAATATCAATATGAAGTGGATGCCGCGCCAAATGGTTGGTTTTCTAGACTGAAACAATGGTTTAAAGACCTTTTTATAAAGTTATTTCAGCTAAATAGTGATGTCGAAGCAAATAAGTTAATAGATATTATTTCTCGGATTGTCTATTTACTCATTATTATTATTGTAATCTACATCATTGTAAAAGCTATTTTAAATAAAGAAGGAAGATGGATTTTTGGTCGCTATTCTGATAAAAAAAGTCTTAACATTCAAGATATAGAAGCCAATATCCATAAAACCGATTTCAAAACTCTAATTGAGCAAGCATCTAAAGAAGAAAATTATAGACTAGCCATTCGTTATTATTATTTATGGCTTTTAAAAGAACTTTCAAAAAGAGAATATATAGATTATGACGTTGAAAAAACAAATAGCGATTATATAAATGAACTTAATGATGCTAGCTTAAAAACAAAATTCTCATACACTTCTTACCTTTATAATTATATCTGGTATGGAGAGTTTCCTATTGAAAATTTGGCTTATACAGAGGCAGTAGATCGTTTTGAAAACCTTTTAAATTTGGTTAGAAAATGAACAGGACTTTAAAAATATACGTAAGCGTTTTGATTTTACTGTTTATTGGAGCTATTATTTTTGAAGTTTCAAGACCCAAACCTGTTGACTGGACTCCTTCTTTTAGTGAAAAACATACCATTCCCTATGGGCTTAAAGTTTTCCGAGATGAGTTACCGAGTCTCTTTCCAAACGATTCTATTGTAAATTTACATCGAACTGCATATGAGTTTTTAAACGACCATTATAATTGGGAAGATTCTACCTATTCTATAAAAGGGAGTTATCTAAAAATTAATCCAAACTTTACTATTGACGCAGTTTCAGTAGAAAAAATATTAGAATTTGCCAGCCAAGGAAATACTGTTTTTATTGCTTCGGAACAATTTCCACTAATATTACAAGATACGCTTCAATTTAAATTAAAAAATAACTATAGTTTTAGTGGAAGCGCTACTTTTAAATTATCTAATAACGCTTTTAAAGGAGATTCTATTGTTGCATCTAAAGGAAGTAGTAATTATTATTTCCACGAATTAAATAAAGAAAATACTACTGTTTTAGGCTCTCAAAAATTTAAAGAAGAACATATTAATTTCGTTAAAATAAAATTTAAAAAAGGAGCTATTCTCTTACATACACAGCCTTATGCATTTACCAATTATTATCTTTTAAAAGACACTAATTACAACTATGTTTCAGATGTTTTAACGTATTTACCAAATGGAACTGTGCTTTTTGACTCAGATTATAAGGAAGGGACGTATGCCTCCGACTCTCCTTTGCGCTTTATTTTCTCACAACCTTCTTTAAAGTGGGCATGGCTTTTAGCGCTATTTTTTATTATTACTTTTATGCTTTTTAATGCGAAAAGGAGGCAAAGAGCAATAAAAATAATAACTCCATTACGCAATACTACCGTACAGTTTACAAAAACAGTAGCCAATTTATATTACGAGTCTAAAGACCACACAAATATTATTGATAAAAAAATAACCTATTTCTTTGAACAAATCCGAAGAGATTATCATTTAAATACAGAACTTTTAGATGATAAATTTATAAGCAGATTAGCTTCCAAAACTGGAGTTAGTAAAAATAAAGTACAAAAACTTATTCAATATATTCTGGTTTTAAGAACTAAAACAACACATACCGAAAAAGACCTTGTAGATTTAAATAAATTAATTGAAGAATTTTATCAGAAAAAATAAATATGGACACACCGATAGAAAATCAATCTGAAGAACAAAATAACGACCAAAACAATGAGCAGAATCCGCAACCTAAGGATTTAGCTTTTACAAATAGAATAGATCTTACAGAACTCCAAACTGCAATTAATGGCATAAAAACAGAAATAGGAAAAGTTATTGTTGGTCAGAAACACATGATTGATATGCTCCTAACAGCCCTACTAGCCAATGGTCATGTTTTAATTGAAGGAGTTCCAGGAATTGCAAAAACCATTACGGCAAAATTATTAGCTAAAACACTTACTGTAGATTTTAGTAGAATTCAATTTACGCCAGATTTAATGCCTTCTGATATTTTAGGAACTTCAATTTTCGACCTTAAAAAATCTGAATTCGAGTTTAAAAAAGGCCCTGTTTTTACCAATATGCTACTTATAGATGAGATTAATAGAGCACCAGCAAAAACTCAAGCTGCACTTTTTGAAGTAATGGAAGAAAAACAAATAACCATGGACGGAACACGCTACTTATTACCGCCTCCATTTATGGTTCTTGCCACTCAAAATCCAATAGAGCAAGAAGGAACCTACCGATTGCCAGAGGCACAACTAGACCGTTTTTGTTTAAAATAGACATCCATTACCCTACTTTAGAAGAAGAAGTTGAAATTATTTTAAGAGAACATCAATTAAAAGAAAATAAAAAAATTGACCAAGTAACTTCTTTTTTAACACAAGAAGAAATTATTAAATACCAAGAATTGGTAAACGAAATTATTATAGAACCCAACCTCATTAAATATATTGCTGAAATTGTAAGTCAAACACGTAGCAATGAGTTTTTATATATGGGGGCTTCTCCTAGAGCATCCATTGCTATATTAAAGGCATCAAAGGCTTTTGCCGCTATTAATGGTCGTGACTTTGTAACTCCAGAAGATATTAAAACAGTGGCTTTACCAGTAATTCAACACCGAATTATTATTACTCCAGAACGAGAAATGGAAGGTATTACTGCTAAGCAAATAGTAAATCAATTAATTCAAAGTATCGAAATTCCACGATAAAACACTATTGAAAAAACATTTTTTATGAAACTCATCAAGCAACTTTATATCGAAAATCGATTTTATTATTTCGCTTCAGGGATAGTTGTATTATTTCTGTTGAGTTTTATTTTAGAGTGGTTATTTTTTATTGCACAAATAGCTTTCTTTAGCTTTATAGCTTTTTTTGTTTTGGATATCTTAGTGTTATTCTTTGTAAAAAAAGGGTTGATAGCTTCAAGAGAAGCACCAGATAAATTCTCTAACGGCGATCAAAACATCATCCTTATTCACCTAGAAAACCAATATAATTTTCCAGTAAACGTCATTATTATTGATGAAATCCCAGAGCAATTTCAAATTCGTAATTTCAAAATTTCTAAAGCGTTAAAAGCTTCAGAGAAGTCAACATTACAATATGAACTCAGACCAACAAAGCGTGGAGAATATTATTTTGGAAGACTCAACATATACATTTCTAGCTTTATAGGTTTTGTTAGTAAGCGTTATTTATTTTCAGAAAATAAAATGGTTCCTACATATCCTGCCTTTCTTCAATTAAAAAAATACGATTTACTGGCTATCTCAAACAGTTTACATCAATATGGAATAAAAAAAATACGAAGAATTGGACATACCATGGAATTCGAGCAGATAAAAGAATATGTTCAAGGAGACGATTTAAGAACAATTAATTGGAAAGCCACAGCTAAGAGAAACCAATTAATGGTAAATCAATTTCAAGATGAAAAATCGCAACCAGTATACGCTGTTATAGACAAAGGACGTGTAATGAAAATGCCTTTTAATGATTTAAGTTTATTAGATTATGCCATTAATGCTACTTTGGTAATTAGTAATGTTGTTTTAAAAAAGCAAGACAAAGCTGGAATGTTTACCTTTTCTAAGAAAGTAGAAAATACTGTAATTGCCGAACGTAGAAACAGTCAGATGAATCTTATTTTAGAAACGCTATACAATGTAGAAACTGATTTTTTTGAAAGTGATTTCGGACGACTTTATGCAGATATAAAAACGCATATTAACCAACGTAGTTTGCTTTTTTTATATACCAATTTTGAAACTTTAGATGCGCTTCACAGACAGATTCCTTACTTAAAAGCCATTGCTAAAAACCATTTACTTGTAGTTGTATTTTTTGATAATACAGAATTAGATTCGCTCATCAAAAACCCAGCTAATTCTATTCAAGAGGTCTATGATAAAGTAATTGCAGAAAAGTTTGCTTTTGAAAAACGATTAATTGTTAATGAATTAAAGAAATACGGAATCTATTCAATCCTTACTTCGCCAGAAAACCTTACTATCGATACCATTAATAAGTATCTAGAAATAAAGGCACGCGGACTCATATAATGCAATTCATCCATTATAAACAACAACTCGGTAACTAATAATAGTTTTTATCTGTTTTTGTTAAGTTCTTTGGTTTACTAATCAATTTTAAAAGAATTTAATCATGAAAACAGCATCCTTATTAATCGCATTTTTGCTACTTCAAACAATCAATGCACAAGAAATTACTAAAGACAACACTGGAATTAGTATAGACGTTATTATAGACAATATAACCAACAACAACGGAAAAGTATTGCTATCTCTTAATACGGAAGAAACCTTTATGAAAGGAAAAGGTATTATGAATCTGCAAAGTGAAATTGAAAATGGAAAAATCCACGTCACTTTTAACAATGTACCCCCTGGAAAATATGCAATCTTAGCTTTGCATGATGCAAATGATAATAAGCGTATGGATTTTGACACCTCGGGGATGCCAATGGAGAGTTATGGAATGTCTAATAACGAGATGAGCTATGGGCCACCACAATTTAGTGATGCATCATTTACAGTTGGAAAAGAAAATTTGTCGTTCAATATTCGATTTTAATCTATTCCTAGAATCTAAGTTTACTATCATCTTAACTTAATAATCAGATTTTTAAATCAATTCCTTAACTACTATAAAATTTTCTAATAGTTTTGTATTTTTATGGCTTAAATAATAAAAAATGACCATTACACAATTACAATATGTTTTGGCTGTAGCCGAATATCAAAATTTTACACATGCTGCGGAAAAAAGCTTTGTTACACAGCCTACATTAAGCATGCAAATACAAAAGTTGGAAGATGAGCTAGATATTTTAATTTTTGACAGAAGTAAAAAACCCATTCAACTAACACAAGTAGGAGAAAAAATAGTTGAACAAGCTAAGAATATTGTTAATGAATCTTACCGAATAAAAGATATTGTAGACCATCAAAAAGGTTATATAGGTGGAGAATACCGATTGGGGATTATTCCTACAATAATGCCTACATTACTCCCTCTTTTTCTGAAAAATTTTGTAAATAAATACCCTAAAGTAAATCTTAAAATAGAAGAGCAAAATACAGAAACTCTTATAGAAAAGCTTGAAGATGGTTATTTGGATGCTGCCATTGCCGCTACCCCACTTGATAATGAGAATATAAAAGAACGGGCGCTTTATTATGAGCCATTTGTGGCATACGTTCCAGAAAACCACCGATTAAATAAATTAGATAAAATAAGCGTTAATGATTTAGATCTCGACGATATATTATTATTAGAAGATGGCCATTGTTTCCGAGATGGGGTTATTAATTTATGTAAATCGAAAAAAGGGTTTAGAGATGAACAATTTCAATTGGAAAGCGGCAGCTTCGAAACTATGATGAAATTGGCAGATGAAGGGCTTGGAATGACTTTACTTCCATATTTACACACCTTGAATATGAGTGAAACTCAAAAAAAGCATTTACGTTATTTTACAGAACCTAATCCTGCAAGAGAAGTAAGTTTAATTTATCATAAAAGTGAATTAAAAATCCATATTACAGACGCTTTAAAAGATATTGTTTCTGGAGTTGTAAGAGGTGCAATTGCATTTCAAAATGTAAAAATAGTGAGCCCTCTCCATAAAAAATAGAAGTATTGTAAAACAAAAAAATCCGCTTTTAGCGGATTTTTTTATGTTATTGTTTAAAATAAATCAATGATTTAGATAATTCGGGTTTCCCTTGAATGTAAAAATTAAGCCAAATTCTTAACTCATCCAATTCATAGGGTAACAACCTTTTAGCAGCTTTCTCCAATTCTTTACAAAATAGTTTAGGATCAAAACTTACTTTTTGTAACACCGTTTTGGTGTATTCAAACATAGCTCTTGCCATTGTCTTATAGGTTTAATAATTGGTTGTCTAAAATTAACGTTAGATTCAATATAAAATTGTTGGCTAACCGTTAAAATCAAATTTTAAATGTTAAAGTTAAGAAGCGCTTCTAATTTCGGATAGCTCTTCATAACGATGTATTTCTTTTGGATTTTGTCCATATTCATTTACTCCTTCTTGTCCTTCAGCAAATAAAAGCCAAAAACCATAAAAAGGAATCAATTGGTACCATCCTGTATGTCCTAAGTCGTGACATCTTTTAGTATTCTGTGCAACATTAAAATAAAAAACAGGTAAAAGAAAAACCCAAAACAACAAACTCATTCCTGTTGCATCGGTTTCTATCAAATTAACTGATAAGGTTGTAAGAAAAATTGCTATACAATAGCCAATGGCGGAAAAAATTAGACTCAAGCCATATTCTGTTCGTCTAATTCTGCCTTCGTAGGTAAAAGGGTTTTTAAACATAGGTTGATTATTAAAGATTTAGGTTTTATCAAATATAACAATTTTTAAAATATTCAAAATTAATTAGAACAAAATCTCATACTTTTTCGACAAAAGGTTAAGTATTTATTAATAATTAGCGATTTTTATACTTATTTTGAATTTTAAATTATTGTTGTCCGATAAAAGTTAAACGGAATTTATTGGACTCCAATTATATAAAGGTTTTCAAAATGGGAACTCTTGCTATTAATAAAATGAATAAAAACAGGGTTTTAGAAAGGCTATTTCTTTAAGTTTTTCATTTTATGATAGTTAAAATTTAGTCTTTATTCTTATAGCGAAGCGGTCTTGTATTTTTACTCGGACATTAATGATTTTAAATATTCATATTAAATGAAAAAAATTTATTTTACATTACTAACTATAGCGTTAATAAGTTGTGCCTCAAATAAAAAGCTTAGCAAACAAATCAACCAAAGTTTTGATAATGATTTTTATAAAAATCAATTCACTGGCTTTTTTGTCTATAATCCTACATCTGGAGATACGCTTATAAGTTATAATGGCGATAAATATTTTACGCCTGCTAGTAATACCAAAATTTTTACACTATATACAGCTCATACCCTTCTTCCTGAAAACCTTCCAACTTTAAAATACATTGTTGAGAATAACGAAATTTATATTGAAGGCGTTGGAAATCCAGCTTCTTTACATCCCTATTTAAAAGATAGTTCTATGATTGATTTTCTGAAAAATCAGCAAAAAATCAATCTTTTTTATACTAATTTAGAAGACACAAAACTTGGTCCTGGTTGGTCATGGGATGATTACGACACCTACTATGCACCAGAGAGAAGTGCTTTACCTCTTTATGGAAATATTGTAACAATGGACCAGGGAGATTCTCTTTTTGTTTCTCCAAGTTATTTCAAAGAAAATGTCTCGGTTATCAATGCCAATCGCAGACGATCGATGCATGAAAACAAATTCTATTTAAATCCTTCTAAAAAAGATACCGTTGAAGTTCCTTATATAACAGATAGTAGCGCTGTTAAAGGAATTTTAGAAGATATTCTAAAGAAAAAAATAACTCTTGTTACTGAATTTCCAAAGGGTGAAAAGAAAACAATTTACGGAATAAAAGCGGATTCAGTTTATAAAAGAATGATGCGAGTAAGCGATAATTTTATTGCGGAACAGCTTTTAATACTTTCTTCCTCAATGCTAACCGATACTTTGAGTGGACACAAAGCGCAAGAATACATCCTAAAAAATGAATTAGCAGGAATTCAACAAAATCCAAGATGGGTAGATGGCTCAGGACTTTCTAGATACAATCTCTTTACTCCAGAATCTATGGTTTTTGTTTTGAACAAGTTATACAAGGAAATTCCGAAAGAAACCTTATTCGATATTTTTCCAACTGGCGGAGAAACAGGTACCATAAAAAATTATTTTAAAGGGAATCCTGAGCCATACATACATGCTAAAACTGGAACATTGAGCAATAATTATTGTTTAAGTGGTTATTTAGAAACAAAATCTGGAGAAATTTTGATTTTTAGTTTCATGAATAATCATTATCGAGGTGGAAGTACAGAAGTTAAAAAACACATGACGCCTCTTTTAGAATGGATTAGAGATCATTATTAAACTACCTCAAGGCAAGCCCACAACGTATTCAAAGAAAACAAGTTTAATTCATTTTGACGCAGAGCCCTTCTGTAAACTCAGCATAGGCTCTGGGGAATTAGACCCTCTATGAAGGATTAAACTAACTTTCATTAATCAGGAGAACCTAAAAATGTAGGTTTTGGGATTTAACGGCTACTTCAAAATTTATAAGGAAGATTCAAACTAAAAATCCTATTTTTGCGCCATGGCAAGAAAGAATAAAAAACAGATTTTTGAACAGATAGAAGTAATAGATGCTGGTGCTAAAGGAAAAGGAGTTGCTAAAGCTCCCGATGGACGTGTTATCTTTCTTCCTTATGCAGTTCCAGGTGATGTGGTAGATGTACAAACTTTTAAAAAGCGTAAGGCTTATTTTGAAGGAAAAATAGCAAATTTCCATGTAAAATCTCCAAAAAGAACAACTCCAGAGTGTGAGCATTTTGGTGTTTGTGGAGGTTGTAAATGGCAAAACATGGGTTATGAGCATCAACTGTTCTATAAACAAAAAGAAGTTGAAAACAACCTTGTTCGGATTGGAAAGGTTCAACTCCCTGAGTTTACTCCTATTTTAGGTTCAGAGAAAAAATATTTCTACCGTAATAAAATGGAATTTTCATTTTCTGATAGTCGCTGGCTTACGTTAGAAGAAATCCAAAGTGATAAAGATTTAGGTGATAAAAATGCCCTAGGATTTCATATTCCAGGTATGTGGGATAAAATTTTAGACATTAATGAATGTCATCTTCAAGAAGATCCTTCCAATGCTATTCGTACTGCAGTTAAAGATTTCGCAATTACACATAATTTCGAATTTTTTAATCCTAGAAATCAAAAAGGTCTTTTAAGAACCATGATGATTCGTACTTCTTCTACTGGAGAAATTATGGTTATGATACAGTTTTATGATGATAAAAAAGAGGAACGCGAATTGCTATTAGATTTTCTAAAGGAAGAATTCCCACAGATAACATCTCTACAATATGTGGTGAATCAAAAACCTAATGATACCATTTACGACCAAGAAGTAGTTTGCTATTCTGGAAGAGACCACATTTTTGAAGAAATGGAAGGGTTAAAGTTTAAAATCAATGCCAAATCTTTCTATCAAACAAATTCAGAACAAGCGTACGAATTATATAAGATTACAAGAAACTTTGCAGATTTGTCTGGAGATGAGTTAGTTTACGATTTATATACTGGTACTGGAACTATTGCCCAGTTTGTTGCTAAAAAAGCTAAAAAGGTAGTTGGTGTGGAAGCAGTTCCGGAAGCTATTGAAGATGCCAAAGCAAATGCACAATTAAACGGAATTGAAAACGTTACTTTTTACGCAGGAGACATGAAGGATGTTTTTAATGCTAAGTTTATAAAAGATAATGGTTCGCCAGATGTTATTATTACAGATCCTCCAAGAGACGGAATGCATAAAGATGTGGTGCAACAAATATTAAATATTGCCCCCAATAAAGTAGTTTATGTAAGTTGTAATAGCGCCACTCAAGCTAGAGATTTAGCTTTAATGGATTCAATGTATAAAGTTACAAAAGTACAACCTGTAGATATGTTTCCGCAAACTCATCATGTAGAGAATGTGGTGCTTTTAGAGAAAAGATAAAATCTTGATTTTGAAGATTATTAAGACTGAAATTAATTAGAATGAAAAAAATATTTGCTTTATTTTTTGTGCTTGCCATAGGACTTGCCATTTTTTCCGCATGTGAAAAAGATGATATTTGTCCTGATGATACCTTAACAACGCCCTATTTAAAAGTAGGTTTTTATGATTTCTCAAATCAAGATGCCAATAAAGCTGTTCCAAGCCTTAGAATTATAGGAATTGACAGTACTGGATTTAGAGATACTTTAAATACTTTTATTGATAGATCTAGCCAAACTGCTGTTGATATTCCGTTAAAAACATCAGAAAATTCTAGTCAGTTTTTAATTATTTACAACTCTAGAGACAACGAAGAAACAGGAGAAGAATTAGGAAACATAGACACTTTAAAGTTTAATTACACGCGCCAAGAACGTTTTATTTCTAGAGGTTGTGGTTATGCTACTTCTTTTACCGATTTAGTTACTATTTTAAATCCAGCATATACAAACGATACCATCCAAAATCCAGGAGAATGGATTAATGCCATCTTCGATCAAGACGAAAATTTAGAACATCAAGATACTATCCATGTTAAAATATATCATTAGTAGTTTATTTATTTTTAGTGCTCTTATTGGTTATTCTCAAGAGGAAACAATAGTTGCAGATAGTATTGCCACCGATACTATTTCGACTAAAGAAATTGTAAAAGATAGTGTTGTTTATAAACAACGTTATGGACTGCGAGTTGGTATTGATTTAAGTAAACCCCTTCGTTCTATTTTAGATGATAATTACCGCGGATTAGAAATTGTAGGAGATTTTAGAGTTTCTCATAATTTTTATGTAGCTGGTGAATTAGGGAATGAAGAAAAAACTACACAAGAAGACAACTTCAATTTTACAACAAGCGGAAGCTATTTAAAATTAGGATTCGACTGGAATACCTATGAAAATTGGTATGGAATGGAAAACATTATCAATTTAGGAATTCGTTTTGGATTAAGCACGTTTGATCAAACTTTAAATGAGTACCAAATATATACGCCTAATCAATTCTGGAATGAAGCAGATTCTGGTTTAAATGGAGGAGATATGCTTGGAGAATATAGCGGGTTAAATGCGCAATGGACCGAAATTGTTTTAGGGATAAAAGTAGAGCTTATAAGAAATATTTTTCTTAGTGGAAGTGTCCGTTTAAACTACCTTATCAATCAAACTGAAGCAAATCAGTTTCCTAATCTATACATTCCAGGCTTCAACAAAGTTACCGATGGAAGTAAATTTGGTGTAGGATATAACTATACATTAACTTATTTAATTCCACTTTTTAAGAGTAATAAGCCTCAGAAAAAAGAGAAAGTAAAAGAAGAGAAAGATCAGAATTAATTTATATCTCTAAAGCCTTTTAGGAATATCCATTTCATTTTAATTTGTTCCTTTCCATTTAATTCTACTACAGCAAATTTTGGTGCTAATATGCTGGCAGCAACTGCAGCAGCCAATACCAAAACAATATGAGATACTTGTGGGAGTAGGTACAATAGACTAAAACGTATTATTAAAAATAGTCCTATAAATCCTACTAAATTATATACTAGAGCTTTTGTTTTAGGTTTCATATTAATTCTTTATTATCGTGATTAATCAACTACCTCGGAGCAAGCCCATGAGGTATTCAAAGGAAACAAATTTAACTTATTTCGACACAGAGTCCTTTGGTAAATTCAGAACAGTTTCTGAGGAATTAAACCCTCTATGAGGGATTATATTTTGCTTTTTTACTTCCTTGGTAAATCTCGTATTTCAATAATTTACTTTCTAGTTTTCCATTAAAAAGTCGGATTCTTCTAGAGGGGCGAAGTCCTACATTTTTAATTGCCTCCATATTTGAAGTTATAAACCATGCATCTGTATTTGGGTAACTTTGCTTTAAAGTATCCCCTATTTCGGCATAAAAAGCTTCCATATCTATTTGAAGTCGCTCTCCATATGGCGGGTTAAAAACCATATGCAATTTCCCTTCCACATTTTTTTCTGAAGCAAAGAAATCTTGTTGCTCAATAGAAATATATTCAGATAAATTAGCATTTTTTACATTATCTTTAGCTTTCATTACTGCTGATGGCGCTTTATCGAAACCATAAATTTTATGATGAAATTCGCGTGTTTTCTTCAAACTACTTTCTACAATTTTTTCAAAAAGATCCTCATCATAATCTCTCCATTTTTCAAAAGAAAACTCTCGCCTATTAATATTGGCAGGAATATTACAAGCAATCATTGCTGCTTCCACAGGAATGGTTCCACTTCCGCACATCGGGTCTAAAAAATCTGATTGCCCATCCCAACCACTTAGCAACAACATTCCAGCTGCCAACACCTCATTAATTGGCGCAATATTAGTAGCTGTTTTATAACCACGCTGGTGTAAGGATTGTCCAGAACTATCTAATGAAACATTACAAAAATCCTTTTGAATATGAATATTAATTCTTAAATCTGGGTATTTTAAATCTACATCTGGACGCTTCCCTTCCGTATTTCTAAACTTGTCTGCAATAGCATCCTTCGTTTTTAAAGCAATAAATAAAGAATGATTAAACTTTTCTGAATTTACAGTTGCATCAATTGCAAAAGTGCTGGAATGAGACATATACGCTGTCCAATCCATTTTATAGATTTTATCGTATAAGTCTTGTTCATCTCTAACCTTAAAACTGTGAATCGGTTTAAGAATTTTAATAGCGGTACGCAAACATAAATTTGCCTTGTACATAAAACCCTTATCGCCTTCAAAAGAAACATTCCTAACGCCCTTCTCTATGTTAATTGCTCCAAGTTTAAGGAGTTCTTTTTCTAAGATTTCTTCAAAACCAAACATGGTTTTGGCAACCATTTTAAAATTATTAGACATCGTATACCTACTTTAAAATACAAAAATACATTAATTTAGCTGTCTTAAATAATAAATACTAGATATGCCCGTCAAAAACGGGACTTTTTATATGTTAAACTACATACTTCCCATATTAGCAGTACTTTTAGGCTATATAATTGTTACCCTATTTAAAGTTAAAGAAAAAGATAGTCTCAAGCTTTTATTAGCTTTTAGTGGTGCTTTTTTATTGTCTATCACTGTTTTTAATTTATTTCCTGAAGTATATCACCATGGAAATCCAAAAAAAACAGGCGTTTTTATAATGTTTGGAATATTGCTTCAAATTTTTCTAGAATTCTTTTCTAAAGGAGCAGAGCATGGCCATGTACACCTTCATGATGATATGCACAAATTCCCTTGGCTCCTTTTTGTCAGCTTAAGTATTCATGCCATTTTAGAAGGATTTCCCATACACGATCACGATACGCTGGTTTATGGAATTATAATTCATAAAATTCCTATTGCCATTATTCTGAGTACCTTTTTTATAAATGCTCAAATGAGTACTACCAAAATTGCTTCTTTTTTAATTCTTTTTTCACTAATGACACCTTTAGGAAGCTTTATAGCTAATAATTTTGAAATAGCACAACAATATTATCATGAAATTTCTGCTGTAGTAATTGGTATCTTCTTACATATTTCTACTGTTATTTTATTTGAAAGTTCTGAAGGTCATAAATTTAACCTCAGAAAGCTAATTGTAATTCTAGTAGGAATTATAATTGCGTATTATATTTAAGCTTTGAAAATAAGTGCATTATTCAACAAAACTAAGTCAACTTTATACTACCAAACACTATTTTACTAATTATATAAAATATTATTGTTGTCCGATAAAAGCTAATAGAATTTATTGAGCTACACTTATATCAAGGTTCAAAATGAGGTTTTCAAGATAGACCCTTGCTATTCCTAAAAATGAATAAAAAAAGAGTTTTTAGTAATGTTGCTTTTTAAAACTACATATTTTAAGATAGTTAAAATTTAGTCTTTGTTCTTTTTTCTTATAGCGAAGCGGTCTTGTATTTTTACTCGGACATTAATAATAAAATATAAATCCCTACAAACCATAATTCAATTCATGATTTGTAGGGATCAATAAACTACCTTGAAGCAGGCTTTAGAATATTCAAATCTCGATTATCGAGTAAAAAATATTATCAATCTCATTTAAGATAAGGATACATCATCCCAATGAACAATTTTATTCTGATGCATTGCATCTATCCCCATTTGTACAGCAATAGCAGTATTCCCTCCAGTTACAACATTAGAAATTGGTTGTTTATTAGTCAAAATACTATCTCTAAAATCCATTAAAGCTTGCTTACTTGGATCTGCATGATGAATATTTAAAGGAATTCCTTTTCCTTCTTCCCAACCTGTTGTAATGGTGGCACCAGAAACTCCATCCACATCTCCAACAACCTTTTTAGCATTATCATACTGTCCCTCAGGATAAAACCAAGCCTGAGTATAATCTAAAATTATGGTTCCTTTATCTCCTATAACTTTAATCTGGTAATCGTCTTTAGCATTAGATGTTAAGCAAGTAAAAGTAGCTTTTACTCCTTTAGGATATTCGTACATTAAATGCACATTATCATAAGTTTCTCGTCCATCTTTCCAATAATCAATACCACCCATTCCCATAACACGCTCTGGAGTAGATTTAGTTACCCAGTTTGCAAAATCTATTTGATGCGAACATAGCTCAGCCACCAAGCCACCAGAATATTCTTCGTACATACGCCAATTAATAGCACGCTCAAGCGATGGGTCTGGCACTGCTCTTCTCCAATCCCAATTACGATTCCATTGACTTTCAAAAGCAGTTATATTCCCTACTTTTCCTTCTTCAATCATTTTTACAACTTCAACATAAAGCCTAGAACTATGGTATTGATGTCCTGTTTGAACAATTTTCCCAGAACTTTCAGCTAGATCAATAAACTCTTTTATTTCTTTGTAACCCCGTGTCATTGTCTTCTCACAGTAAACATGCTTTCCTGCTTTTAAGGCATCCATTGCTATTTTACCATGCGTAGCAAAAGGGGTTGATACAAGTACTGCATCAATATCTTTATTAGCTAATAATTCTTTATAATCTGTATATGATTTAGCTTGTTTCCCTGCACGTCTTAATCCATTTTCTAACCTAAAAGGAAGAACATCACAGCAAGCTGCAACAGTTACTCCATCAATTTCATTTAAAAAAGGAATTAAACCACTCCCTCTATCTCCTGTGCCTATTACAGCTATTTGTATAGGTTTATCAAAATTGTATGTATTGGCAGAAAGTGTTCCAAAAACTGTTGTAGCTGCAACTGCTGCACTACTCTTTACTACAAAATCTCTACGTTTCATTAATCTAGTCGGTATTTTTAGGGGTTAATAATTAAGCTTTTTGAAAATAAATATTTATAAAATTCTAAAGCGTGTACGTACCTTATTTTTAATAAAAAAGAAGGGTTGTGAAATTAAACATAAAATCATGAATAAAAAACCATATTAACATTCTCTTTTACAAGAATTGAAATATTTTTGCCTTTATATATAAAAAAATATGTTCAGTAGAGAAGAATCTAAGGCATTACGAAAAGAATTTTGGATTTCATTTGGTAAATCATTTCCTAGAAAGTGGGTTTTATACAATACCAAAATAAAGGACTTCTCCTTTAAATTCGATTTTACTACCAAAAAAGCATTGGTAACTCTGGATATTGAAGACTCAAATCTTGAAAACAGAATTAAATATTATGAAAAACTAGAATCTTTAAAGGCAGTACTAAAAGAAAACTACCTGCCTAATATTATTTATGAAGACATTTATTTTTTAGAAAACGGAAAAGAAATTTCTAGAATCTATATAGAAAAAGACGGCGTGAGTATTCATAATAAAAATACTTGGCAAGAAACAATGGTTTTCCTAAATGACACCATGATAAAATTTGAAGAATTCTATTACGAGTTCGAAGATTTTATTAAGGCATAATCTGCTTTCAAAATTTTAATAAGCTCTAATAACGTCCAATATCATAAAAAAGTGAGCTATAGCCCCCGCTAAAACAAACAAATGCCAAATTACATGATGAAATGGAATTTTCTTGATTGCATAGAAAACAACTCCTACCGTATAAAATACACCTCCCAACATCAATAGCAATAACTGATTTTTAGACAAAACCTCCATTAGGTTTTTAAAATCAAAAACAATAAGCCATCCCATTGCTAAGTATAGTAATAGCGACAAGCCTTCAAACCTACCGGTAAAAAACAATTTTAAAATAATTCCAATAGCTGTAATTCCCCAAACAATCCAAAAGAAATACCAACCAATACCATTTGCAAGCGGAATTAAGCAGATGGGAGTATAAGTACCTGCTATTAAAAAGTAAATACTTATATGGTCAAATTTGCGAAGTAAATTTTTAGTTTCAACAGACTTTACATAATGATATATCGTGGAAATTGAAAACAATAAAAATGCAGAAAGTCCATATATCCAAATACTTAAAGTAGCATAGCTTGTTTTATTACTATTATAAAAAATTAATAGCATCAACCCGACAACACTTAATAAAGCTCCTACCCCATGCGTAAGCACATTCCAATATTCTTCTTTAGCAGACTGTTTCATAGTTCAAAAGTAGGATAATATCCTCAGATTTGATAAAAGCTTGATAGATTGTCTGATGTTTTAAATCTTTTCAATTCTTCAATCTTTCAATGTACTTCCTTTAAAAAAAGGCAAAAAAAAATCCCCATCAAATAAATGATGAGGATTCTAAAGAAGGCGGCGACCTACTCTCCCACGAAAACGTAGTACCATCGGCGCTGGCGGGCTTAACTGCTCTGTTCGGAATGGGAAGAGG